>Ga0209415_10000598_pt1 | contig 67618 bp, 55 predicted proteins | sample PeaSoiSIISIP2007_FD_187696 | JGI IMG/M metagenome (GOLD analysis project Ga0209415, IMG submission 187696) | Peat soil microbial communities from Weissenstadt, Germany - SII-SIP-2007 (SPAdes) (version 2) | ecosystem: Environmental > Terrestrial > Soil > Wetlands > Peat | place: Germany...
GTCAGCGGGATATTCGGGTTGTGCTCCTTGGTCGGCCAGGCGCCGGTCGGGGCGACAGTGATGATGGTCTTGGACATGACATATCCTCTTCGTATTGTTGCAAACACGAAGAGTAAGCAAGTGATATGCCACGACTTTATTGGCTATTTTCCGTCATTTACACCAATGGATTGATGACAATTTGCATCAGACAAAAGCATGAAGGCACCAGATCTCTCGGCCTTTACTCCGTCCATAGATGATGCCCAACGGCATCGCCCTGATGACAATTGTCATCGGACATTCGAATGCCCAAACGCTTCGCCTTTTTGACGACGGTGGATTGATCGACTTTGAGCAGAGCGGCCGCCTTTCGGGTACTTCCACACCGCGTCAACGCCAGACTAATGGTGCGCCGTTCCAAATCGTCGACGATCGCCTTGAGCCCCTGCTCAAGGTGGGGATAGCCAGCCCCATCACCACCGAGGTTGAGCAACGCCACCAAAGGCTCGGCTTCAATGGTCGAATCGATATTGGAAATCAGAACCAGCCGCTCGACGACGTTCTGCAGTTCCCGTGCGTTTCCCGGCCACGAATATCGCCCCATGACGTCGAGGCCGTTCTGGCTGATGCGCACGGACTTGCCGTATTTGGCGTTGTAATTGGCCAAAAAATGCTGCGCCAAATCGTCGATATCGTGCGGCCTCTGACGCAAGGGCGAGACAAAAATAGGAAAGACCGACAAACGGTAATAGAGGTCCTCGCGAAATTGTCCGGCCTTCAGCATCGCTTTCAGATCGCGGTTGGTCGCCGCGATAATGCGGACATCGAGACGGATACGCTTGCTTCCACCAACCCGCACAATCTCTTTATCCTGAAGGACACGGAGCAGCTTGCATTGCAGATCCAGCGGCATGTCGCCAATCTCATCCAGCAGCAAGGTCCCTTTGTCAGCCAACTCGAACAAACCCATCTTGCCGCCGGCCATGGCTCCGGTGAACGCGCCGCCCTCATAACCGAACAATTCCGCCTCCAACAAAGAGGCGGGAATAGCGGCACAGTTGACCTTGATGAAGGATTGATTTTTCCTGGGGCCGCTTAAGTGGATTTCATTGGCGACCACCTCTTTGCCAACACCGGTTTCCCCATGAATCAGAACGGTGACATCAAACTCGGCAACCCGGCGAACGAGTTCCAAGATTTGGACCACATCGGCGCTTCTGCCGATCAAATTGTTGCTCATCACCTGCTTGCGCAGATGCTCGATTTCCCGTTTCTTGCGAATTTGTCCGGCTTCGACGGCCTTCATCTTCCGCTGCGAGGCGTCGATCTCGATCTGCATCCGCAAAAGGTCCGTCATCTCGCGCTCGATGACCGCGACCAACTTGACATTGCCATCGGCATCGAAGATCGGATTGCCGGTAATCAGCATCTTGGCGTTATTTCGCGCGCTTTCACCGACGGAACTGACTTGCTTTTTAAGCCGGATAACCTCGGGCGTTACGGGGTTCCGATACAAACCCTTCGCGACCAGGTCCTGAACATATTCACCGACGACTTCTTCTTTCGAAAGACCTGTAATCCGCTGATAGGCTTTATTGACATAAAGCGTCTTGCCACTTCCATCCGCAATATAGACACCATCATACAAATGATCACCGATCTCCTCGAAATCCAGCACATTCACCTTGCGAATATATTTTGCAATATCTCTAAGGTGTTCAGTCGTATCTTTATTATGCTTGCAGAGAAAATCGTTGCTTTCTATATATTCGGAAATTCCATCCAAGAATACAGGATGCCGGGATTTTTCCTCTCTCTGCATTGAACTCCCCTCCCCAAAAGGCGGGCCGTCATTTGGCAGACGACCTCACTGGAGACTTGCGCGAATTAATAACGTCCCGTCAAGAGTAGCGATTGATAACGCTGCCCTGAGTGGCGTAACTCCCGGAAAACAGCCTCATATTGGATTCGTAGATGCTGACCGCCCGCAGCAGATCGCTGCTGAACAAGGAAACGGAAGACAGGCTGTCCGCATAGTCCTCGCTGGCCGGAAAGGCCGCAGCCCGACTGGCGACCAACGGCGTGAACTGCGGCTGGGAGGGGGCCTGGCCCCTGCGGTAGGACTCGAAATTATTTTGTAAATATGTGTCGTCGTTACTCGGGCGCCAATAATTGGAAAATCCAACCTGCGCCGCTCCGGAAACGCTTTCGATCCGATCGGCCGAGGTAAAGCTGGGGCCCGTCACCACCCGGGTCGGAACCGAGATGGCACTTGAGGACGCCGTTGCGCTTACTCTCGGACTACTGGACATGATGATATCAAAACGATCTAAATCATCTTATTAATATAATCTTAATGACCCCCTACAGCAAACCCCATGGAAGGTGAACAATGCCACACGTCCTGCTCTCGGTTTTTTGCACCGACCAAACGGGTCTGGTTGCCGCGATCACCGGACGTTTGTTCGAGATCGGCGCCAATCTGGGCGACACCAGTTTTGCCGTGTTGGGAGCCGCAGCGGAATTCACCGCCATTTGCAAGATTCCAGAGCATCTTGACGACCACCAGTTGCGAGATGCTCTTTCGGCGCTGCCCGAACTGAACGGCGCCACGGTGAGTGTGCGATCCTTCGGTCTCGATGCCCAGCACGGCCCCTCGGCGCAGATCACGCATGTGGTGTCGGTCAGCGGTGGCGATCGGCCGGGACTGATTGCCCGACTATCCGAGGTGTTCACGCAGTTCAAGGCGAACATCGTGCGTATGGACGCCCAGACCATGCCGGAAGCACATGGCGATCGCTACGTCACCCGTTTTGCCGTCAATATTCCGACGGCCAGTACGGATACGTGCATGAATACGGTCGCCAACACAGCCGAAGAGTTGGGGTTGACCTGTCATTGGGAAGACGCGGAAAAGTCTTAAGCGCCGGACGAGCGGACAGACGGCGAACGGGCCAAAACTTCATCGATCATCCGGCGCAGGACGACCGGCTGCACCGGCTTGTGAAGCACATTGTATCCGCTGGCTTTGGCCTGCCGCAATCGCTCTGGCGCCGTGTCGCCGGTCAGGATGATCGCCGGCAAAAGAGATTTAAGACAGGAGCGGATACGATTGATGGCATGCGCTCCGGTCGCGCCGCCTTGAAGCCGATAGTCGGCCAAAATCAAATCCGGGAGCCGGCCCTCTTTCGATAACGCCAGCAAGGCCTCGTCGCAACTTCTGGACGACAGCGCATAAAACCCCCAGCTTTCGAGCAAAAGATGGATACTTTCAAGAACGTCCGGCTCATCCTCGATGATGAGAATGGTCGAACAGCCATTCCGAATACCCAATGGCAATTGCTTCGGCTGGACCGTTGTCGCCGTCACCTTGGCCACCGGCAATTCGATCGAAAACATCGACCCCTTTTGCAATTCGGAGACGACATTGACCTCATGACCAAGCAATCGGGCAAGCCGATCAACGATGGCCAACCCCAATCCCAATCCCTGCCTGCGATCCCGCGCCGAATTGCCAAGTTGATGAAATTCCCGAAAGATCAGTTTCAGATGATTGCGCGGAATGCCGATACCGGTGTCCCACACCTCTATGAACAGTCGCCCCTTTCGGTGGCGACAGCCTAACAAAATGGCGCCCGTTTTCGTATAGCGAAGCGCATTGTTGAGAAGATTTCGTAAAATCCGCTCCAACAGAACAGGATCACTGCGAACCAGACTATGGGACGGCACCCAACGGAAGGACAGGCCGGCCTCGGCCGCCATCGGTTGAAATTCCGTCGCCAGCCGGGTCAGGAGAGGCGCCATATCGAATGACGCCAGAGCAGGAATAACCAGCCCGGCTTCCAGTTTCGACACGTCAAGCAGGCCATTCAGCAGTGTTTCCACGGCGCAGACCGAATCGTCGATCCGTTTGATCAATTGCCTATCTTCGGGAGCATGCGAGCGGTTGGAAAGAACCGCGACGAACATTGACAAGGCTTGCAACGGTTGCCGAAGATCATGACTCGCGGCGGCGAGAAAGCGGGACTTGGCGACATTGGCCTGTTCGGTCAATTCCTTGGCTTTGCGCAATTCCTCGCGGAGCCGCTGCTGCCCCCTATGGTCTCGCATGAAGACGAAATAATATCGTGGCTGCCCGGTTTGATCGCGCCAGACGAGCGCACGCTGCCACAAGGGAAAGACCTGACCCTCCGCATCTTTAGCGTCCAGCACGCCGTCCCATTCCCGCCCTTGCTCCAGCGACGGCAAGACGAAATGCCGGACGACATGCCGACCTTCTTCCGTATGAAGGTCCAGATAACCACGCCACTCTTTGCCATCCGGCGCACGGCCGAACAACTTCTGATGACTGGGGTTGACATAAATCGTCTCCCCCTCACAAGACAGAATAGCGACAGCATCGGAGGAAGTGTCGACAACGGCCCGAAAGATCGAGAGATCGCCTTCGGCGTCCATATGTTTGCCGAGGCGGACCCCCGTCATCTGCGCCGACGCATTGGCGTCGCAATCGAGCGCCAATTCACTGAGAAAATCCCGGTGGTCGCGTTTCCCACGTTAAGCCTTCGACGGGAGAGAAGAAGGCTAAGAATATTTAATAAAAGACAATGCACGCAATATGACGAAGGTACTAACTCCGTCATATGTCAAAACCATTGTCTTTCATTTATTATTTACATTATTTTCGAACATCCTCGACGACCACGGCAAACCAACCTGACATTCGCTGTCAGGCCAGCGCCTCCAGACTCCCCACGCGGGCAAGTGCCGTCGCCTTGACGGCCGCTTGCAACTTGGAGAAAGCCCGGTTCTCGATCTGGCGAACGCGCTCCCGACTAATTCCGTAGCGTGTCCCCAATTCTTCCAAGGTCAAGGGGGCGTCGCGCAGACGGCGCTGGGTCAAAATGTCGAGCTCACGCTTATCCAGAACCTTGAATCCTTCCGCCAACAAAGCGTTTCCCCGCTTTGTATCTTCGCGTTCGGCCAAAGCCGCTTCCTGATCCGGGCGATCATCGACAAGAAGATCCTGCCGTTCGATCGCATATTCGCTGGAAACCGGCGCGTTGAGGGAGGAATCCCGCCCCCCGATACGCTGGTTCATCAGCCTGACCTGATCTTCCGGAACCTCCAACTCGGCGGCGATCCGCGCCGTGTCATCGGCGCTCAACTCAGCGGAATCCAGAATGTGCAGCTTCGCCTTCACCCGCCGTAAATTGAAGAACAACTTCTTGTGCGCAGCCAACGTGCCCAGGCGAACCATCGACCAACTGCTCAGCACATATTCGTGCAGCGCGGCCTTGATCCACCACATGGCGTAAGTCGCCAGACGGAATCCCTTATCGGGATCGAATTTCTTCACGGCCCGCATCAGACCGAGATTACCTTCGCTGATCAGATCGGCCAGCGGCAAACCGTAATGGCGAAACCCCAGCGCCATCTTCGCCACCAACCGCAAGTGGCTGGTGACCAAGCGGTGCGCGGCATCAACGTCTTCATGCTGCTGCCAACGTTTGGCCAGCATATATTCTTCCTCCGGCGCCAGGACGGGGAAGTTACGGATCTCGCGCAGATATTTGGCTAGCCCACCATCAGGCGACAATACGGGCAAAGCATTTGTTATGACGGCCATGATCAATCTCCCGGGAAAACACGAAAACCCGCACCTGCGACAAGCAGGGCGGACCAACACTCTTGGAGTCTATCCGGGTCGATGCATATTCACGGTCATAGTCATATCCTCCAATGAAGCGACACGACACTTACGCCCACCGCGAACGGTCGGGCTGCCGGTCCGACCTCAATCGAGCATTGAACCGTGGCAATATTGTGGTGCAGCCGAGTCAATGAGTCAATATTTTTAGCCCTCGGCAAGGGCTGAGACCGTCAGGTTAACGAGGGGCGCCGCGGGAATCCCACAGAGATTTGGCGGAAAAACGACGCGCAGTATCGGCCGGGCTTCCCACGACGACATCCTCTGCGTCTATCGCCACACGAGCATTATTTTGCCCAGGATTTCAGGCGGCGCACTGCCTCGACCATGTCTTCGGTCGCCCCCGCAAAGGAAAACCGCAAAAAATGATGCCCTTCGAGAGGATCGAAGTCGACGCCGGGCGTGCAAGCAACCCCCGTCTCGCCCAGCATGCGCCGACAAAAGGCCAAACTATCGTCGCTCCACCGCGCAATGTCGGCGTAAAGATAGAAGGCCCCATCGGCAGGCGCCAACCGATCAAACCCCGCCCCCGGAAGCTCCTGCAGCAGAATCGCCCGATTTTCCGCATAACGGGCAAGATTGGCATCCAATTCATCCAGACAGTCGAAGACCGCGAGAGCCGCATGTTGTGATAGCGTCGGCGGAGAAATAAAGAGATTCTGGCCCAAACATTCGACGGAGCGAAGAAGATCGTCAGGCACCACCATCCAGCCGAGCCGCCACCCGGTCATCGAAAAATATTTCGAGAAGCTGTTGATGACCACCGCACCGTTCCTCCCGGCCGCCGTCGCGGCGGACATCCCGTAGGTGAGGCCGTGGTAGATTTCGTCGGAAACCAACCGGATCCCCTGCTCTCCGCACCAATCGCCGAGAGCCGCCAGTTCGTCGGCGGAAACCATGCTTCCGGTCGGATTGGACGGACTGGCCAGAATCAGACCGTCGAGCGTCTGCCCCAAGGACCGCACGACGTCGAGAGTGGGCTGAAAACGGTTGGCCGGACCAACCGGTATCAACACCGGTTCGACGCCAAGAGACTTCAGAATATTGCGATAGGCGGGATAGCCGGGGCTGGCCAATCCCACTTTATCGCCGGGTTCGAAAGCAGCCAGAAAAGACAACAGGAAGGCCCCCGACGATCCGGTGGTCACCATGACATTCCGCGCATCGATCGAAACGCCGTAAGCCCTTCGATAATGTTCGGCGATTCGTTGCCGCAACGAGTCCAAACCGAAGGCCAAGGTGTAGCCGAGAGGCTCGCGATCCATCGCCCGCTTTGCCGCTTCAAGCACTCGCGCCGGCGCTCCGGTCGACGGCTGGCCGACCTCCATATGCAAGACATCCTGTCCGGCCGCCACCCGTTCGGCGGCTGCGCGCATGACATCCATGACGATGAAGGGGGGCACTTGCCCCCGCTTGGCGACTTTCAAAGCAATCTCCTTAAGCCTAGTGTTCCGTTTCCGAAAATCGCTGGTGGCAAGGTTGTCGGAATTTCAAAAACGCGCCACTAGTTTCTTCCGAATGACAGACGACAAAATACGAGAGTGGGGACGGCGCGTTGACGCCTCGCATCGCGACGGATACCCTGGGCCTTCAGCGGAGAATTCACCTTGTCTATGAAACGCATTTCCAATCTGGCCGTCCTCCTGCTCCTCACTCTTGCTCCCGGAACCGTTTCGGCGCAACGCCTCGAGTTCATCCGAGATGCGGAAATCGAAAATACCATCCGTACATTTGCCACGCCACTCTTCGCACAGGCCGGTGTCGAACCTTCGGCCGTTGAAATTCATTTGGTCAAAGACAATCAAATCAATGCGTTCGTGGCCGAAGGTCTCAATCTTTTCATCAACACCGGCCTGATCACCAAGACCGAACACGCCGGTCAGTTGGTCGGCGTCATCGCTCACGAATGTGGCCATATCGCTGGTGGACATCTGGTCAAAGGCCAAGGTGAAATGGAAAACGCCGGCTATACCTCGCTGGCCTCGATGATCCTCGGCGCTGCCGCAGCGGTGGCGGCCAAGCGTGGGGATGTCGGTTCGGCGATCATGTTGGGCGGCAATGAGATGGCGGAGCGTAGCTATCTCGCCTTCAGCCGGACCATTGAAGGTTCGGCGGACACGGCCGCCTTGACCTTCCTCGACAATCTGCATCAGTCGTCCCGCGGTTTCCTGGAGTTCATGGAAATGCTGGGCGACCAGGAATTGCTGGTCTCGACCCGGCAAGACCCCTATGTGCGGACCCACCCGTTGACCCGCGAACGTGTCGACGAAGTCCGCCATCATGTGGAATCATCACCCTGGTCCGATGCTCCGGTTCCGCCGTCCTATGTCGAACCGCATCGGCGCATCGTGGCGAAGCTGATCGCCTTCATGGAACCGGCTGCCACCACGCTTTTTCGTTACAAGGAAGGCGATAACAGCCTTGTGTCCCGCTATGCGCGGGCCATTGCCTATTATCGCAAGCCCGATCTTGGACGCGCCATTCCTCTGATCGACAGCTTGATCGCCGAACGGCCGCAAGATCCCTATTTTCATGAGCTGAAGGGCCAGATGTTGTTCGAGAACGGGCGGGGTCAGGAAGCCATTCCCGAATACAAACTGTCGGTCAAATATCTCCCCGATAACGCCTTGCTGCGAGAAGAGCTGGGCCAAGTCGAGGTGGAGAGCGAAGATCCCGCGCAGCTTCCCGACGCCAAGGAACAATTGACCTTCGTCACGCGCCACGAACCGGAAAACGCCAGCGGTTGGCGTTCTTTGGCGACCGTCTACGGCCGCATGGGCGACGAAACCATGGCGGCGGCATCAATGGCCGAATATGCCCTCCTCGCCGGACGTTGGAGCGAAGCCTTGCATGACTCCTTGAAGGCGTTGAAAAACCTCAAGAAGGGCACTCCTACGGAAATCCGCATGCAAGATGTGCGGGCCCAGGCCGAGCAATTGCGCGACCAGGCCAAAAGACAAGGACGCTAGCCCCAGCCGCTCACGGATGGCTGGTCTTGCTCCCGAAGACGGACTGCCGCATGATGCAGCCCTAACTCCCCAGGGTGCCGAGCGCCCCTAAGACAAAGGTTTCGATTCATGTTTCTTCGCACCCTGACCGCCGCCGTACTCTTCGCCGGCTCGCTCATGGTTCTGCCCTCGGCCTCACAGGCTCAGGAAGACCAGCCGCTGAACGCCAAACAGCAGGACGCGGTGAAGAAAATCGTCCATGACTACATCATGGAAAATCCTTCGGTCATCGCCGATGCCATTGAAGCATTGCGCCAGAAGGAAGAACTGGCCGCCGAGATCAGCGCCCGCAAAGCGGTCAGCGACCGCAAGAACGAGATTATCAACGACCCGGAATCCCCTGTGCTGGGCAATGTCAAAGGCGATGTGACCGTGGTCGAATTTTTCGATTATCGCTGTCCCTATTGCAAAAACATGTTGGACATGGTCATGGACACGGTCAAAACCGACGGCCAAGTCCGACTGGTCATGAAGGAATTGCCGATTCTCGGCCCCGATTCGGTGACCGCCGCACGGGCCGCGCTGGCGGCGCGCAATCAGAAGAAATATGAGGAATTCCACCGCGCCCTGATGAAACTGAAGGGCCCCGTCAACGAGGCGTCGGTGATGAAAACCGCCGCCGAGATCGGTCTCAATGTCGAACGGCTGAAGAAGGACATGGATGACGATCGTATCGACACGGTTTTGAAAAACAATATCCAGTTGGCGCATGCGCTGAACATCAGCGGCACACCGGGCTTCATCATCGGTGATCAGATCACCCCGGGCGCGATGAACCAGCAAGCTCTGAAACAAATGATCGATCAGGCCCGCAAGCCGAAGAGCTGAGGCGCCCTCACCGTTATTGAGAGAGAGGCGTTATCCTGTCTGAATGAACGAAGGGCCCGGAAGCATTCGCTTCCGGGCCCTTCGTTTTAGCCGTATCGGCCGTCCGCCAAGTTACACGTAGTAAGCCTTGAGCGGTTCGAAGCCATTGAAATTCACCGCCGAATAGCTCGTGGTATAGGCCCCGGTGGCCATGATCCGGACCTTGTCGCCCACTTTCAGCGACATTGGCATCTGATATTGGAATTTCTCATAAAGGATATCGGCCGAATCGCAAGTAGGCCCCGCCAAGACCACCGGACCGGTCGGACCGTCGCCCGGCGCCTGCAAACGGTATTTGATCGACTCGTCCATGGTTTCGGCCAAACCGCCAAACTTGCCGATGTCGAGATAGACCCAGCGCACATCCTCGTCATAGGACTTTTGGGAAATCAGCACCACTTCGGCCTCGATGACGCCGGAGTCGCCGACCAGGGACCGGCCGGGCTCGACGATCATCAATGGCAGATTGTTGCCGAAATGCTTGGTCATCGCATCCATGATGGCGCAGGCATAATTGTCGACCGAGGCGACGTCGTCGCGATACCGCGCCGGCAACCCGCCGCCAAGATTGATCATCTTCAACTCGATCCCGGCTTCGTTCAGCGCGGTGAACAGCATCGCGGTCTTCCCCACCGCGATATCCCATTGATCGAGCCGCGTTTGCTGGGAGCCCACATGGAACGAAATGCCATAAGGTTCAAGCCCCAGGTCGCGGGCCTTGATCAGCAGATCCCGGGCCATCTCGGCATCACAACCGAATTTTCGCGACAAGGGCCACTCGGCGCCTTCGCAGGTCATCAGCAACCGGCAAAACACTTTGGCGCCGGGAGCCGATTGCGCCAGCTTCTGCAATTCCGCTTCGGAGTCAAAAGCGAACAGCCGGACACCCTGCTCATAAGCCCAAGCGATGTCTTTTTGCTTTTTGATGGTATTGCCAAACGAGATGCGCTCGGGCGTCGCACCCGCCGCCAGCACCTGTTCGATTTCCGGGCGGCTGGCTGTGTCAAAGCACGATCCCAGACCGACCAGCAGAGAAATCACTTCTTTCGCCGGATTGGCCTTCACCGCATAGAAGACTTGGGCCACCGGCAAGAATCGTCGCAAGGCGCCATAATTACCGGCAATTACATCGAGATCGACGACAAGGCAAGGTGTCTCCGGCCGTTGCTCGGCCAGAAATTGGGAAATCTTAGCGGTCATCGCATACTCCTGTACGCGAAGTGGAACACAATGGGTGAGAGTGCGGGACCGCAAGGGTACCGCGGGAGCATCAGACGGCCGCCCCTTGAAGGCCAAAGGCCTCAAGCGACCGTCTACATACTATCCCGACGGGAGAAGACAGGTGACGGCACTGTCCCCTGGGCTAACCCATTGCAAAATAATGGCAATGAGACAAACGGGTCGGTGGAGCAACGAATAACAACGGACATAGCCATTTCCTCCGGGGTGCCGGAAACACCAGCAAGCATCAGAAGAACGCCTTGACGTCGTTGCTTAACCAACTTTGGGCCAGAGGCACGTGCGCGGTACGTCTTATGGGGGCTATTTACGCTTTTTTTCAGCGATGAAAAGGGAAAAATTCCACCCCCTGAAAATTTTTTCAATTATCATTTAAAATCAATTAGTTATCTGAGCGGAAAAATGGCGATTTCGAGGCGTCTTTTATGACAATCGGCCATGTCGGCGCGACACCAATTCCCTGACACGAAACCGCCACAGGCCTCGCAAGACCGCTGCGCCCGTTTCTGAAGGGGCGCCGAAAGATCCGTTGACGCCTCTCAAGAACCTGGGGAACCGGCCCGAAAGGCCGGCTCCCCTAAAATACCGCGTCCCCGAATGATCAGATCAGCCCGGCCAGGGGACTGCTGGGATCGGCGTAGCGTTTTTTCGGCATGCGCCCCGCCAGATAGGACAAACGCCCGGCTTCGACGGCCAATCGCATGGCCTTGGCCATCCTGATCGGATCCTTCGCTTCGGCAATGGCGGTATTCATCAGAACCCCATCGCACCCCAACTCCATGGCGATGGCCGCATCGGACGCCGTGCCGACACCCGCATCCACCAGAACCGGCACTTTCGCCTGTTCGACGATCAATCGAATATTGACCGGATTCTGGATTCCCAATCCCGAACCGATCGGCGCACCCAGCGGCATAATGGCGCAGCACCCGAGATCCTCGAGCCTTTTTGCCAGGATCGGGTCATCGGTACAGTAGACCATGACCTGGAAACCCTCCTTAATCAGGGTTTCGGCGGCTCTCAGCGTTTCGATCATATCGGGAAAAAGACTCTTCTGGTCGCCCAGCACTTCCAGTTTGACCAGATCCCATCCCCCGGCCTCGCGTGCCAACCGAAGGGTCCGCACGGCATCGTCCGCAGTGAAGCAGCCGGCCGTATTGGGCAAGAAGGTATAGTCCTTGGGACTGACATAATCGACCAGCATCGGTTTTGACGGATCGGAAAGATTGACCCGGCGCACCGCGACGGTGACGATCTCGGCCCCGGACGCCTTGATGGCAACGGCCGTTTCCTGAAAGTCCTTATATTTTCCGGTACCGACCAGCAGACGCGAACGGAAGATCCGGCCAGCCACCACCAGGGGATCGTCATCACGCCCAGCCTCCGGCGAGCCCCCACCGATGAAATGCACGATTTCAAGCGTATCGCCATCGCTGATCTGGGTTTGTTCATAGGCCGATTTCGGAACGATTTCGAGGTTGCGCTCGACAGCCACCTTGCGTTGATCGACACCGAGTTCGCCCAGCAAGGCTTGAAGAGAAAGCGCGTCCGCCAGTGTGCGGGCTTCGCCATTGATGGTCACTAACATAGGGAATTCCATTTGCGGTCGATAAGGATGAACCGAGTCAGGGAAGCAATTATGAGCCGGAGACTTCGCGGTTTCAACGCCCAACACCATTGCACACGCCACCGCCCATGCTATAACGACCGGCATGATCCATTGGCGACGTGGCGCGGTGCGCCCATGACCCTAACCTTTTTGGTTTTCGACGGCCCCATTCTCCGATGCGTGGGCAGCCGTCAGACGCAATTCTACGGACATCAGACGCTGGCCGTGGTTTCGTCCACCCTTCCCGACAGCGAAGAGGCATAATGGCTAAAACTCCGATCGACAGCGACCTGATCCGCTCGCTGGCCACCCTGCTCGACGATACGAACCTCACCGAAATCGAATATGAAGCCGGTGGACTGAGGATCAGAGTAGCACGCAATGCGCAACAGGCGATTTCCTTCGCGCCTTCCGCAGCCGCACCTGCGGCGCCTTCGGCCACCGCACCGTCGGCGGTATTGGCCCAGGACCCGGCCAACCATCCTGGCGCCGTGAAATCGCCGATGGTCGGCGTCGCCTATCTCTCGCCCGAGCCGGATGCGCCCCGCTTCGTCAACGTCGGCGATACCGTCGTCGAAGGTCAAACCTTGCTCCTGATCGAGGCGATGAAGACGTTCAATACCATTCGCGCGACAAAGAGCGGCAAAATCGAGGCCATTCTGATCGAAACCGGCCAACCGGTGGAATTCGGCGAACCATTAATGATCATCGGCTGACCATGTTTGAAAAGATCCTAATCGCCAATCGCGGCGAGATCGCCCTTCGCATCCATCGCGCCTGCCGAGAGATGGGCATCAAGACGGTGGCCGTCCACTCCACCGCCGATCAGGACGCGATGCATGTGCGCCTTGCCGACGAATCGGTCTGTATCGGACCGCCGCCGGCGCGCGACAGCTATTTGAACAAGGCGGCGATCATCGCCGCGGCAACCATTACCAATACCGACGCCATCCACCCCGGCTACGGCTTCCTCTCGGAAAACGCCGACTTCGCCCAGATGGTCGAGGAACATGGAATCACCTTCATCGGCCCGTCGTCGGATCACATCCGCATGATGGGCGACAAGATCACCGCCAAACGCGCCGCCAAGGAAGCGGGGATTCCTTGCGTACCTGGATCGGACGGCTCCGTCGATTCGGAGGAGGACGCCCTGCGTCTGGCCGAAGAGATCGGCTATCCGGTCCTGATCAAGGCGACCGCCGGCGGCGGCGGCAAAGGCATGAAGAGTGCCGACAGCAAGGACGACCTGATCGAAGCCTACCAAATGGCCCGGCGCGAAGCCAAAGCGGCCTTCGGCAATGATGAAGTCTATATGGAGAAATATCTCCAGCGTCCGCGGCACATCGAAATTCAGATTCTCGCCGATAGTCACGGCAATGTCGTGCATTTGGGCGAACGCGATTGTTCGTTGCAGCGCAAGCATCAGAAGGTGCTGGAAGAGGCGCCGTCACCGGCGCTCAATGCCGATGCCCGTCAACGAATCGGTGCAATCGCCTGCAATGCCGTCCGGCATCTTGGCTATCGCAACGCGGGAACGCTGGAATTTCTCTATGAAAACGGCGAGTTCTATTTCATCGAAATGAACACGCGCCTCCAAGTGGAACATCCGATCACCGAGGCGATCACCGGCATCGATATTGTCCGCGAACAAATCCGTATCGCCGATGGCGCCCCCTTGGGCTACACCCAAGACGAGGTTCGTTTCTCCGGCCACGCCATCGAATGCCGCATCAATGCGGAAGACCCTGTGACCTTCGCACCGTCACCGGGCAAGATCGGGGGCTTCCATACGCCCGGCGGCCTTGGCGTACGCGTCGATTCCGGCCTGTATTCCGGCTATCGCGTGCCCCCCAACTACGACAGCATGATCGCCAAGCTGATCGTCCACGGCAACACCCGCAACGAATGCCTGATGCGGTTGCGCCGCGCCTTGGGTGAATTCGTCATCGAGGGCGTGAAGACCACCATTCCGTTGCAAAATCGCTTGGTCAACGACCCCGATTTCATCAACGGCGATTACGACATCCATTGGCTGGAACGCTTCGTCGAGCGCTGACCAGCGTTTTTCAACACCCTCGCCGACACGCGTGGCAACTGAGCATGATCCGGGCAAATCGGATCATGCTTTCCTGGCAAGATCGATCGCCCTCAACACGGCAAGGTAATCCGGATTCCGGCGCCAGCGGGCGATCACCACGCGCGCCGCGTCCAGGCCGATGACGTCGTAGAAACCACCCAACCGCTGACAATCACGGGCCTGCCGGCCGGCGTCAGTGGGACGGGCGCGAGAGGCGATCTTGTAAATCTCCATGAACTGGGCTTTCGGCAATTCGACGGAACGGCATAAAACCGCCAGCCCCTCCCCCGACGGATCGAAGAGCAATCGCTTGACCAATGCCCCGGACAGACCGGTCAGTTTTTCAACCACCCTGGTAAACAATGTCACCTGGCCGGCAGCCAACGCCTCCAGCATCATCGAAGGAAGAATGATGCCCGCCCGTTCCATCTGTTCGATCAGATAGGCATCATTGGTCGACGGAAATGACGTCGTGAGACCGATTTGAACGGCATCTTCCAGCAGGTCGTCGACGGCCGAAGGCTCCAGACGAAACCGCGTGACGATATGGTCGCGCAACGCCGCCGAAACCCAAACAAACATGCGTTTCGCCAGATCCGGCGTCAATTCGCCGCGATGCAACAAAGGCCCCTGAAACGCCTCGATTTCCCGCGAACGTTCGGCCAAAAAGGCCACGGTGTCATGCGCCAAGCGAGCGCCGTTGTTGTTGAGCAGCGCAACAATGACGCTTTCTTCCCCGGATTGGACCAAAGCATTGGAAACTCGAGGCGAGACCGCGCTTCTTTGCGCGACAGCCAACCGATGTTCGAGACTGCACTGATGGACCACCTCTATCAGGTCCATATCCTCCAGGACCCGACTGTCGCGCAACACCGGCCAAGCGACTTCTATAGCGTCATTGGCCAGGTCTCGAAGCAAATCTCTCGGTATCGTCGGATCGGACGCCAGTTGCTCGGCGACATGACGCCGAACCGTGGTCTCGACCTCACTCAAAACTTGGCGCAGGATATCGGTCATCATGACCCGTTCGCGGTCGGTCAACGCCGCGTGCTCGTCACGAAACAGATCGATCATGATCTGGGCCAATTCGCCCCGTCGCACATCCGACCGGTCGCGAGCCATGGCCAGCAGTGCTTCGGGGGACAGATCTTTGCGACTAGTCACACCGTCTCCTGTCAATTCAGGCCGATTGGAAATTATACATTGGAATAGCCGAGAAAGCACATCAGTTGAATACGTCCGTATGCGAATCGGGACAAAAATATTATTTTCCGAGGGGGGAAGGGCAAGAAACAACCTTTCGTCGCGTCTTCTTCAATAAACGCCAAAACCGTTTTGACGATCCGAGCGACAAGTGAAGCGGGAAACTGGACCCAAGGCACGACACCGGAAAGAAAATATTTAAAAAAATAATAAAAAATAGACAAATTACATTGGATATTACGGTGATTCTACATTAACAATTTACTTATGTTACCAAATGCCAATCGCGTTTGGTGCAATATTATTCTTCATACAATGCCAATAAATAAATATTAATGCAAATTTGTTTAAGTTGAAATTATCACAGGTGTACACAACTCACTGAATAACCCCAACGATTGTATTTCTGAATATTCTTGCCTCTCATCATATTTTTTGATGTCATGGTCATTGAAAAGTTTTTCGGTTTCCTTGAAGCGAATGAGGGTGACAAACGAGATTTAACAATCCCAGGTTGGGCCGGACATGGTACGCCCTGCAGAAGATCGGCACCCCGCAACAAGTCGACAAATGCAAATCTGGGATGTAGGGAGGTACCATGAGCGAATTCGTAAACTTTCTCGCCGAGGATCCGAACCCCGCTTCCCTCGACACCCAACCTGCGTGGATCATCGCCGTCATTGACGACGAGCGTGCCGTCTTCGATGCCACGCAAATCGCACTCGAAGGAACGCAGTTCGACGGTCGCTCCATTCGCATCCTCTATGCGCCCTCCGGCGAGCAAGGCCGCCGATTGCTCGCCGAAACACCTGATATCGCCTGCGTCCTCCTCGATGTCGTGATGGAAACCGAGCATGCCGGCTTCGACCTCGTCCGCGATATTCGCGAAAAAATGGAAAATTCGGCCGTTCGCATCATCCTGAGGACCGGACAACCGGGGTACGCCCCGCCGATGGACGTCATCCGGCGATATGACATCAACGACTACAAGGAAAAATCCGAACTGACGCAGACACGCCTGTGGACGGCGGTCGCCTGCGCGCTGCGGTCCTACCAGCAAATCATCGACCTGGAACGAAATCGCCAGGGACTGCACATTGTCATTGAAGCGTCTTCGGACCTGATGCGGCGCCGCGGAATCGACGACTTCGCTTGTGGAGTCGTGACGCAAATCGCCGCCCATCTCCATTTGCCCCCAGACGGCCTACTCTGCGTCTGCCAATCGACCAACGGCGCCGACGCCAAGGTCGTTGGCGCGGCGGGAAAATACGCCCAATCGATCAATCGCCCCCTCGCCACCCTCAATGACGTCCAGGCGGTACAAACGATCACGCACGCCCTTACGAGCCGGCACGAAATCACCGGCAAGGACGAAATCGCCTTGTTCATTACCGGCACCGACTGGATCGGTGTCATCTATGTCAAAGGATGCACCGAAGTGCGACCGCTGGATCGCGAATTGCTGCAACTCTATTGCCGCAACGTGTCCCTCGGGTTCGAAAACGTGCGGCTTTTCGAAGCCATTTCGGCAGCCGCGTTCATTGATCGAGTCACCCGCCTACCGACGCGCGCGCGATTGGAACAAACCATCGATCGACTGCTTGTCGAAAGCCGACGCTTCGGCATCCTGGTGGTGACCGTCGAACGGTTTGCCGATTACAGCATCCTCTTGGGCAACCAGTTCGGCGAAAGCTTGCTTTGCACGCTCTCCGAAAGACTGAGCGAGGTACAACCCTTAGCCGACCATGTCGGCTGCCTCTTCGGCGATGTTTTCGCCTTGGTTGTCGATGGCGACGCCTTCGATAATCCGAAACAATTCATCGAGCGGATCGAGCAACCTCTGACAATCGCCGGACGGACCTTGTGGATCAGCTTATCCTTCGGCTATGCGTGCGCCCCGCAAGGCGACATGTCCGCACGAGATATGATCCGCCGCGCCGAGATGGCCCTGCATAAGGCGCAACAGATCCGAGTCGGGGGCTTGATCTCCTACACGCCGGAAATCGAAGAAACCCAGCGTTCGCGCATTCTATTGGCCCATGAATTACGAGAAGCCCTGGATAAGGACCAGGTTTTCCTCTGTTATCAGCCGCAAATCCATATCGCGAGCGGCCGCACCATCGCCGTTGAAGCCCTGCTCCGTTGGAACCATCCGACGCGCGGCCCGATTTCCCCAGCACTCTTCATTCCGGTCGCCGAAGCCACGGGATTGATTTCCGATCTCGGAAAGTGGGTCGCGCGGCGAGCCTGCCAGGACATGCGCCCCTTGCTCACAACGGGGCGCATCGGCAGGGTAACGATCAATCTGTCACCGGTTCAATTGCGCAATCCCGATTGTTTCACCAATTTGCACACCATCGTCGCAAGCGAAGGATTAGGCCCCCAATTTATCGAATGGGAAGTCACCGAATCGGCAATTCTCGATAGTGAAACGGCAATTGCCCAATTGCGTCAGGCCCGTAGTTTTGGTTACACGATCGCCTTGGACGACTTCGGCACCGGCCACTCCTCTTTGTCGATGCTCCGCAGCATGCCCCTCGACGTCGTCAAGATCGACCGCTCATTCCTGCAAGAGGTGGCGAGCGATCAGCGAGCCCGCGCCATGCTGCAATCCATCGCGGCGATTTGCAACGAATTGGAGCTGGAGACGATCGCCGAAGGCGTGGAAACCGATGACCAGCTATGCGCCGTTCAAGAAGCGCGCATAGGCAATGTCCAAGGTTTTTTCTATTCCCGCCCCCAGACCCCCGACGAATTGGGCCGCTGGCTCGACCAGCGGACCCTATGAGACTGCGGGACGCCATGCGTATCCGCGATTTAACATTACGCACCAAGGTTTACGGCGCCTTCGCCATCATCCTCTCTCTTGACGTCCTCACCGGTCTTGTCGCCATTGACAGCCTGCGTAAAGTCAACGCCGAGGCCGTCACGATTCAAGAGACGTGGCTGCCCGCCCTCGGCGTCATCGGCGATCTCGTTTCCGGGGTCGAGAACTACCGAATTGTCGAAGGCCGCGCCCTTCTCACACAGGACGAAGACGAGCGGCTCGCCAGCGAAGAACTTCTGTGGAACGCCCGCGACAACATATTCTTGATGCGCGATTTTTACGAACGGTTGCGCCCGCATGAGAGTGAAGACGATCACATGATCGGAGATTTCGACAAGGCTTGGCGCAACTATCAAAACACCAGTCGAGAAATGCTTTGGCACATCTTCCAAGGCGGCAAGGATATGGATGTGGCACGCGGCATCTATAATACGACCGGAGAACAGGCTTTTCGCGACACGCGCTATTATCTGAAAGTGGCCCAATCTCACAATGTCGCCAAAGGACGCCACGCCACCGAAAACAGCAAACGCATCTACACCGCGACCGTCACCTCCATTCTCGTGGTGACCGTTATCGCGGCGCTGTTGTCCTGGCTGCTCGGAGTCTTCATCGTCAAAGGAGTGGCCAAGCCGATCGTCGGCCTGACGGGTGCCATGCGACGAATGGCTGAGGATGATTTGACCGTCCCCACCGAAGAGGGGTCCAGGCGCGACGAAATCGGCACCATGACCACAGCCTTGCACGACTTGCGCGAACGGTTGCTCGAACGCCGCCGTTTGATCGAAGATGAAAAGGAAAGTTTGCGCAAATTGCAGAGCGCCGAGCGCGACCTGCTGGAATCGGAGCGTTTGGCGGCCTTAGGCCGGATGGTCGCCGGCGTCTCCCATGAGATCAATACGCCGCTGGGAGCCGCCTATACGGTGGCGACCACATTGGTCGAAGCGCACCGCGAGTTTTCCTCCGTCGCCAAGGAAAACCGGCTGAAACGATCCGATCTTGACAGCTTCCTGGACCGTGTCGGGCGCGCCAGCGAATTGATCTCGATGACCTTGCAGAAAGCCAGCGACCTGATCCGCACATTCAAGCAAGTTGCGGTCGATCAAACCAGCAGTTCGAGACGAACTTTCGAGCTGGGCGAACTCGTCCATCAGGTCGTGCTCACCACATCGCCATTGTTCAAGCATCACCCCTTCACCCTCGATATTCGTGTCGACGGCCCTATCGACATGGATAGTTTTCCCGGTCCGCTGGGACAGGTATTAAGCAATCTCTTGAGCAATGCCGTCATCCACGGTCTGGAGGGACGAAATGACGGAACTGTCCGCATCGAAGCCCAACGCCAAGGAACGGATGCCGTCACCATCGCCGTTGTCGATGATGGCACCGGCATTCGCCCCGAGCATCAAACCCATCTGTTTGAGCCATTCTTCACCACGCGCTTTGGACAAGGCGGTAGCGGGCTTGGCCTCAATATCGTGCATGGCATCGTCACCCATGTGCTGGGCGGCTCCATCGACGTCGCCAGCACATGGGGCAAAGGCGCCAGCTTCACGCTGAGCATTCCCTTGAAAGCGCCAGACCAATCCGATATTTCCGCAGCCCTCTCACAAGCGACGCGAACACCATGAGAGCGCCCCTGCTGCGAAGAACATCAACTCTTATTGTCGCCTGCGGACTGATGCTTGGGTTTCCCGCCATGGCCAAAGAAACCCTGATCTTCGCCCATCTCTATACCGAATCATCGCCTCAGCATCAGAACTTGCTGGAGGCCGACAAGGAGTTGATGGAAAGAAGTGGGGGTAAAATCGGATTGGATATCAAACCGCGCGGTCTGCTCGGCGATCAGGATTCCAGGCTCATCGACGCCGTCCATTTTGGCCAAGCCGACATGGCATTCGTTGGAGGACCGTTCGCTGCACAGGATTATGCGCCCATCGGCGTCGTCTCCGCCCCGTTCGCTTTTCGCGACTTCACGCATTGGCAGCATTTCAAATCGAGCGCCCTGGCCCAAGAATTAGAAGTTGGATACAATAAATCAAATAACAATATTATGGTAATTGGGTATTACTACAATGGCATCCGCCACATTAACAGCAAGAATCCCATTAGAACTCCTGACGATATATTCGGCCTCAGAGTTAGAGTCCCTAACGCACCACTCTATTTGCAGTTATTCCGCGCTCTCGGCGCCACTCCCGTGCCATGGCCCTATTTAAGAACTTACGATGCTATCAAACAAGGCACCGTCGATGCCGAAGAAAATCCTCTTACAACGATCGAAGATGGAAAATTTTATCAAGTCGCCCCCTTTATCACGCTGACCGGGCATATGACCGACACCGGGATCATTATTCTGAACGCGAAACATATGGGCAATTTACAGAGTGATGAGCAAGCGTTACTCCGCGAGGTCTTCGACAAGCTTTCCGATCGGTTGAGCGAGCAGATTCACGTCAAGGAAATGGAAGACATGGGCTTTCTGCAAAAGAATGGCGTGACCTTCATTCCCATCGACCGAGCCCCATTGACGGCCAAAGTGGAAGCCATGGTCCAAGGTTCAAGCTTCGCCTGGTCAGGCGATTTGTATAACCGGTTGCAAACGATTCCCTGAAATTCCGGACTTTGACCGATGGCGCGGCCGACGTGACACCACGGTTCCGCCACCGCGATCAGTCGCCGAAGACGCCAACCCCCTGTAACGAGCGGATAATGGCAAGACGGGCCAAAGCTCGCTCGGCAATGTCCTGAGACGCGGACAACAAGGCCGCTTCGCTTGCCTGCTCGGCGATGCCCAGATAGGCATCGAGAACGTCCCGCGCATCCTTTTCACACATCGCCAGAAGATGTTCGACCGTCAAGGTCGACGACGTGAGCAGATGCCCACTATGCGCCGCTTCGATCACCCGACTCCCCGGCGGGACGGGGCCACCGCCAACCCGCTCCGCCAACATCGTCGCTCGCTGTTCGGTTTCGGCGACGGTTCGATCCAGCAAGGCGACGACCATCTCTTCATCGGTTCCCCGGAGTCGTTCCAACAATAGACGACACAAGACGGCCGAGCCATTTTCCAAACCCCAGGCGAATCGAGAAAAGGCCGGCAAATCGGAGACCTTGAGAAACGCCTGCTGCCCGGCCGAACTGCCCTTGTGAAAGGCTCGCCGACGCAACCTTCGCAATTGAGCGATATGGTTCAATTCCTCGTCCGCCAGAGCCTCGGCATAGTGCCGCAAGGCGGGCTGCATGTCGGTCATCGCCGAAAGATAGCTGTAGAATGAAAAAGCAAGCTCTTCGTTCCTGACGGCAATCGCCAGAGCCTGGTAGCCAGAAAGTGGCGCTCCGGCAAGATCCGTCTCGGCAAAGGTCTCGGGCAACTGCCAGTCGAACTGTTTGGCTCGAGGAGTCGGGCGCCCCTCGCGCCGCGCCCAATCGACAAGCCCCTGCCCATGGCTTTGTTCCAGGACCGCCAAGTCGAGAAAGGTCTCCGCCAGTTCGATCTCGCCTTGGCCTTCCATCCGTTTGCTAAGCTGCTGATAGCGAAGCGCTGCCTCTCGCTCCATACCGAGCGCAATGCCCATCAGTTCGTCGATGGATTGCGGCATCTCCAGAGGATAACGAGGATTCATCGGGAGAGTCACAGAACCTCCATTTGCAACTCGTCGTGAAAAAACAGCATACCTTGAAATATAAAAATAACATAACCATACAAATTATATGGATACTTAAATAACTATATCAACTATATGAACAAATTCATAAATATATACCTTAATGTATATAACCCCACACTCCATCAGGCGCGTTGATATCTTTTTTATAGATAATCTGCCTTAACGAAAGTCAAGGCGCAGCAAGCTGCAAACGACTTCCATAGCAGACGACCCGTTCCTATTTTTATCAGAGAGGTAACGAGAGTGAGGGCTCTACCGACTTTTGCGTCGGCTCGTCTCGGGACATGGCTCGGCGCAATCTTGCTGCTGGCGGGTTTGTTCTTTGACCCCACTTCGGGCGATGCGGCTGAACGGCGACTCTCCGATTTCATCGACAAGGCCCCCTTGCAGGAGATCCTGCCCGGCGCCGACCATCTCGGCCCTATCGAAAACGATCCTCCCGCGGCGGCGGCATTCCATGGCGATACCCTTGTCGGCTATGTGTTCCTCAATTCCGACGTGGTCAATGCCACCGGTTACTCCGGACGGCCGATCCGTCTGCTCATGGGAATCGACATGACCGGCACCATCACCGGGCTCAAGTTGGTCGAGCATCACGAACCGATCGTCCTGATCGGCATCCCGGAACAGAAAATCAAAGGGTATATCGACGCCTTCGTCGGCAGCAACCCGGCCGCCGGCACTTATCCTCCGGGAAAACAGAGCCCCGACATCATCAGCGGGGCGACGGTCACCGTCATGGTGCTGGGCGACACCATCGCCAAGGCCGCCATCCGCGTCGCGAAATCCCGTAAGCTGGGTGTTTTTGCCGGCGCGTCCGGAGAGGTGGCATCAGAAGCACCGCACCGATCCATCGACCTCGACAAATCGGGATCCTCCTCATGGCAGGAGCTTCTCGGAGACGGCTCGATACGCCGGTTGCATCTCACCGTCGCCGACGTCAATCAAATCTTTGCCCGCTCGCCCGATCCTCGTGCCGGTGAACGCCCGGAAGCCGGCCCGGACGACGATAGCTTCATCGACCTCTATGTCGCCCTGGCCACCGCCCCGGTCATCGGTCGCTCCCTTCTGGGTCAGAAAGGCTATGACGATCTTCGCAGCCGCCTGGGCCCGGACAGGCAAGCCATTCTGGTGATGGGAGAAGGCCGTTATTCCTTTCGCGGATCGGGCTATGTGCGCGGCGGGATCTTCGACCGCATTCAACTGATCCAGGGACAGAACACCATCCGTTTCCGCGATCACGATTACGAAAGGCTGGGCAAGCTGGCCACGGACGATGCCCCGGCATTCCCCGAAATCGGTCTCTTCGCCATACCGGTGGGAAGCGAATTCGATTCAACCGGCGACTGGCGGCTCACCTTGTTGATTCAGCGCGCCGTCGGTGCTCTCGACAAGGTTTTCGCCTCGAGCGATCTGCCTTATCAGTTGCCCGAACGTCATCTGCGGGCGGCCACAAAAATATCGCCAGCCATCGCAAAAGATGACGTCGCCGAAGAGACACCGCTGTGGATGCGACTCTGGCAACAGCGGACCGTGGACATCGCCATCCTCTGTACCGCCCTAGCGATTTTAACCCTGATCTTTTTCTTCCAGGATTGGCTGGTGCGTCGACCCCGCCTCTCCGGGTTAATCCGGTCAAGCTTCCTGTTGTTCACCTTGCTGTGGATCGGTTGGTATGCCGACGCCCAGATGTCGGTGGTCAACATCCTGGCCTTGTCCAATGCGCTGCTCACCGGGTTCCGTTGGGACTATTTCCTGATGGACCCCTTGATCTTCATCCTGTGGTGCGCCACCGCCGCCTCACTTCTGTTCTGGGGTCGCGGTGCCTATTGCGGCTGGCTCTGTCCCTTCGGCGCTCTGCAGGAGTTCGCGCATAAATTGGCGCGGCGCCTGAAGATCCCGCAACTGACGATTCCCTGGGGCGTCCATGAGCGCCTGTGGCCGATCAAATATATCCTTTTTCTCGGCCTGTTCGCCTATTCCCTCTATTCGCTGGCCAATGCCGAACGTCTGGCCGAGATCGAACCCTTCAAGACGGCGATCATCCTCAAATTCGTCCGTCACTGGCCGTTCGTCCTTTACGCAAGCGTCCTTTTGGGCGGCTCGTTATTCGTCGAACGCCTGTTTTGCCGTTATCTCTGTCCACTGGGAGCCGCGTTGGCCATCCCTGCCAGGATGCGCATGTTCGACTGGCTGAAGCGCTATCGGGAATGCGGCAACCCCTGCCAGCGCTGCGCCATCGAATGTCCGGTCCAGGCGATTCACCCCGACGGCAAAATTAATCCCAATGAATGCATCTATTGCATGCATTGCCAGGAACTCTACTCGGACGATCACCGTTGCCCCGTCATGATTCAGCGTCGGATCAAACGAGAGCGCTTGCAAGGCATGTCGGCGCCCCCATCTCGCCCAACAACCGGCCCCACACCTCCCCCCATCCAGCCCAACAGCAGTCCAACAGCAGTCCAACAGGAGAAGCACATCATGGCGGATAACCGTGATAACCAGACCGAGAGCGACCAGGAAAACCGCCCCACCCTGTCACGCCGCGACGCCATGCGTCTGGCCACGGCAGCCGGCCTGGGTGCCGGAGTCTCGACCTTGGCGGGCGCGATGGTCGCCCATGCCGCCCCAACGACGGAAAACCACGTCGATGCCAAATTGGGCGAGATCGTACCGGGTCAGCTCGACGACTATTACGTCTTCTCCTCCGGCGGCCAATCCGGTGAAATCCGCGTGTTCGGCATGCCCTCGATGCGCGAACTGACCCGCATTCCGGTGTTCAATCGCTGTAGCGCCACCGGCTGGGGATTGACCAACGAAAGCCTGAAGATCCTCACCCAGGATCTGCTGCCGGAAACCAAGGCATTCCTAAAGAAGCGCGGACAGGTCACCTATCAGAACGGCGACTGCCATCACCCCCACGTTTCCTTCACCAACGGCACCTACGACGGACGCTTTATCTACATCAACGACAAGGCCAACACCCGGGTCGCCCGCATCCGCACCGACGTGATGAAGTGCGACAAGATCATCGAGATCCCCAACGCCCATGACGTGCACGGCATGCGGCCGCAGAAGTTCCCGCGCACCGGCTATCTGTTCTGCAACGGCGAACATGAGGCACCGATCCCCAACGACGGCCGCGATCTCGACAATCCGAAAGCCTACCGCGCGATCTTCAGCGCCGTGGACAGCGATACGATGAAGGTGGCGTGGCAGGTCATCGTCGACGGCAATCTCGACAACACCGATTGCGACTATCAGGGCAAATACGCCTTTTCCACCTGCTACAACTCGGAAATGGGCATGACCGGCCCGGATATGATGGCGGCTGAACGCGACTGGGTGACCATCTTCCACATCAAGCGCATCGAAGACGCCGTCAAAGCCGGCAAGGCGACCATGATGAACGGCGTACCGGTCCTCGATGGCCGTCACGGCTCGCCCTTCACCCGCTATGTCCCAGTCGCCAACAACCCGCACGGAATCAACACCGCCCCCGACGGTATCCATGTGGCGGTCAACGGCAAGCTTTCCCCCACCGTCTCGGTGATCGACGTGCGGCTGATCGACCCACTGTTCGACAAGGATGCCGATCCGCGCAGTTGCATCGTCGCCGAACCCGAACTGGGCCTGGGGCCGCTGCACACCGCCTTCGATGGCAAGGGGAATGCCTTCACCACGCTGTTCATCGACAGTCAGGTGGTGATGTGGAACATCGACAAGGCCAAGCGCGCCTTCAAAGGCGAGAAAATCGATCCCATCGTCCAGAAGCTCGACGTCCACTATCAGCCGGGCCACAACCACACCTCGATGGGCGAAACCAAGGAGGCCGATGGCAAATGGCTGATGAGCCTCAACAAATTTTCCAAGGACCGCTTTCTCAATGTCGGGCCGTTGAAGCCCAACAATGACCAGTTGATCTATATCGGCGACGGCAAAATGACTCTGGTCCATGACGGCGCGGCTTTTGCCGAACCGCATGACGTCACCATCGTTCGCGCCGATCTGATCAAGCCGCGCAGTCTCTGGGACCGCAACGACCCGATGTGGGAGGACGCCCGGCAGTGGGCGAAGAAAGACAAAATCATCCTTGAGAACGACAACAAGATCATTCGCGACGGCAACAAAGTCCGCGCCTATATGACCAGCCAGGCGCCGACCTTCGGTCTGGAGAAAATCGAGGTGAAGCAGGGCGACGAGGTAACCATCTTCGTCACCAATCTCGATGACACCGAAAATGTGACGCACGGCATGACCATCTCCAATTACGGCATCGCCATGGAAATCAGTCCGCAGATGACGGCGTCGGTGACCTTCATCGCCGATCGACCGGGAGTGCATTGGTACTACTGCATGTGGTTCTGCCATGCGCTGCACATGGAAATGCGCGGCCGCCTGCTGGTTTCGCCGAAGAAGGCGTGATCTCGGAGAGAGAAAAAAAGAAGAACCGCCAAGGCGCCAAGACGCCAAGAAGGTGAAAGACGTGTTCAACAATCGAGGAAAATCGGGACGGCATCACAGCGTACTGCCTTGGCGTCTTGGCGCCTTGGCGGTTTCCCTTATCTTGGCCAATCCTGCCATCGCCGCCGAACGCATGGTGGCGCCGGGGGAAGACAGTCTCGTCCGCGCGGTGGCGGCGGCGAAAGCCGGCGACGTCCTGATCCTGGAGGCCGGCCGCTACGCCGGCCCGGTGGTCATTGACAAACCCTTGACGTTGGAAGGCCGCCCGACGGGCCAAGCCGTGGTGGACGGCCATGACAAGGGCACGGTCATTCGCATCATCGCCCCCGGTGTCACGATCCGGGGTTTGACGGTCAGAAACTCCGGCATCCGCCAAGAAGACATCGACAGTGGAATTTTCGCCGACAAGGGCGGCGATCGCGCCCTGATCGAAGACAATTTCCTGGAAAACAACGAATTCAGCATTTCCATGCGCGGCGCGGCGCAAGCCGTGGCGCGGCACAATGTCATCCGCGGACGCCAGGACCTGCGGGTCAATGATCGTGGCGACGGCATCTCCGTGTGGAACGCCATCGGCTCAACGGCCGAAGACAATGATGTCCGCTTCGGTCGCGACGGCATTCGCAGCACGTCGAGCCGCGACAATGTCTTTGCCCGCAACAGCTTCCATGAATTGCGTTACGCCATCCACTATATGTGGACCGATGGCGGAACGGTGACCGACAACCTGTCCGAAGGCAATGTGGTCGGCTTCGCCCTCATGTATTCGCGGCAATTGACCGTCACCGGCAACATCTCGCGCAACGACCAGGCACACGGTTTGCTGCTCAACTTCGTCAACAATGCCGAAATCTCAGGCAATGGCGTGTTCAATGGCGGAACCGAATGCGTCTTTATCTACAATGCCAATGACAACGCCCTGACCGGCAACTGGTTCGAGGGATGCCCCATCGGCGTGCATTTCACCGCCGGGGCGGAACGCAACCGTTTCAGTGGAAACGCCTTCGTCGGCAATCAGACCCAAGTGAAATATGTCGGCACCCGCGCCCTTGATTGGACGACCAAGGGTCGTGGCAATTATTGGAGCGACAATGCCGCTTTCGATCTGAATGGCGACGGCATCGCCGACATGCCTTATCGCCCCAACGACATCGTCGATCGCATCGTCTGGTCGGTACCGCTCGCCAAGTTGCTGCTCAACAGTCCCGCCGTCCAGGTGGTCCGTTGGGCGCAAGCCCAATTCCCCGCCATCACTCCCGGCGGCGTGATCGACACCGCGCCGCTGATGCATCCCCCGGCGAAACCCCAATTGGCCGCCGCCGATCAAAAGAAGGTCTCGCGTCAGTGAACGCCGTTCAGCTCATCTCTACCGGCAAATGCTACAACCGCCATTGGGCGGTCCGCGATGTCGACCTGTCATTGGCCCCCGGCGAACGCCTGGCCCTGCTCGGTCACAATGGCGCCGGCAAAACCACGCTGCTGAAACTGATCCTGGGCCTGACTCGGCCCGACGAAGGCGAGGTCAAGGTCTTCGGAGAAGCGCCAGGCCAGGCCAGGCGGACCATTCGAACCACGATCGGGTTTCTGCCGGAGAATGTTTCCTTCCACGACGCCATGAGCGGGCGCGAGACCTTGCGTTTCTATGCCCGGCTCAAAAAGCGCTCTTCGAAGGAATGCGCTGCTTTGCTGGAACGGGTCGGCCTTGCCGACGCTGCCGATCGGCGCGTCTCGACCTACTCCAAGGGCATGCGCCAACGTCTCGGCCTTGCCCAGGCGCTGTTGGGCAATCCCAGACTGCTGCTGCTCGATGAGCCGACCACCGGCCTCGATCCGGCCTTGCGGCAAGCCTTCTATGATATCCTGAGCGATCTGGCCGCCCAAGGCACAACCGTCCTGTTGTCATCGCATCTGTTGACCGAACTGGAAGAACGCACCGACCGAATCGCCGTGATGCATCAAGGCCGCTTGCTGATCACCGGCAACCTCGCCGACTTGCGCCGCCGGGCCGGCCTGCCGGTCACCCTCCATCTCAAGATCGCCGCGGGAAAAACATCGATGGTGGCCTCGGCCCTGGCCGGTTTCGCCCCCGAAACCAACGGCGGCGATAACCTGCACCTTGCCTGCGCCCCCGCCGACAAGATGGCGCTGCTCCGCCAGATCGGCGTCTTGGGAACCGATATCCTCGACGTCGAAATCAACCACCCCGGACTCGACGCAATCTATGCCCACGTCACCGATGCGGCGAATGCCGAAAGGACAAGACCATGAATGCCTTGCTCACCATCGCCGGCAAGGAAGTCAAAGATGGGTTGCGCAATCGCTGGGCGGTCACCGCCACCCTGGTGCTGGCCGGACTGGCTCTCGCTCTGGCCTTCTTGGGGAGCGCACCAACCGGCCATGTCGGCGTCCCCCCGCTGGCCGTCACCGTGGTCAGCCTGGCCAGCCTAACCGTCTTTCTGGTGCCCCTGATTGCCCTGATTCTGTCCTATGACGCGCTGATCGGCGAGGTCGAACGCGGCACCATGCTGTTGCTGCTGACCTATCCGGTCCGCCGCTGGCAGATCGTCGGCGGAAAATTCATCGGCCACACGGTGGTTCTCGGCTTAGCCACCGTGGTCGGCTATGGCGTTGCCGGCCTGGCCATCGCCGTCACCGCCCCAGCCGGAACGGCCGGCAACTGGCTATCGTTTTTCGTTCTGATCGCCACCTCGGTGGCCCTCGGCACCGCCTTTTTGGCTCTCGGTTATCTGGTCAGCAGTCTGGTCAGCGAACATGCGACGGCGGCCGGTCTGGCCGTCGGACTCTGGTTGTTGCTGGTCCTGTTGTTCGATATGGCTTTGTTAGGATTGCTGGCGGCCACCGAAGGACGAGGATTGTCGCCCGCTCTCTTTCGCTGGGTGTTGATGCTCAACCCCACCGACGTCTTCCGTCTGATCAATCTGGCCAGCTTCGCCGACGTCCGTACCTATTCCGGCATGGCCGGCCTGCCGGCCCTGGCCCAGATTCCCGTCGAAGCACTGGCCGGCGCACTGGTGGTCTGGATCGGTCTGCCGCTGGTCCTGACCATGGCGATTTTTTCGCGGAGACCGTTATGAAGCGTTTCTTGCCGATGCTCCTCAAACCTTGGCCGTGCACGCCTCCATCCCGGACTCTCCTCGCCACCCTGGCCATCCTGTCCGTCGCCGCTTGCGGGCCGACGAAGCAGGCCGAGCAACCACCGCCGGCTCCCTTCGATGCCCAAGCCAGTGCCCATTTCTGCGGCATGGCCGTCGGTGAACATCCTGGTCCCAAGGGCCAAGTCTGGTTGGACGACCAGAAACAACCGCTGTGGTTCTCGTCGGTGCACGACACCATCGCCTTCACGCTGTTGCCGGAGGAACCCAAGAATATCCGCGTCATCTATGTCTCGGACATGACCAAAGCGCCCTCGTGGGACAGAGCGACCGAGGGCGGCTGGGTCGACGCCAGGACGGCAACCTATGTCGTCGGCAGCCGGACTATGGGAGGCATGGGAATCACCGAAGAAGTGCCATTTTCCGACAAAGCCGCCGCCGAGACTTTCGCGCGCCGGAACGGCGGAAAACTAGTCGCCTTCGATGACATTCCCAAGGACGATATCTTAGGAACACCGGCAAGCGCCGGCACGCCGGAAAGGGAGAGATGATCATGCTCGGACGCCGCCGTTTCATAGCTCTTTCCGCCGTCGCCGCTGGTGTGGCCTTGTTGTCAGGACGACGGGGGTGGGCCGCCGAGCCTATCGTCTGGCGTGGCAACGCCTTGGGTGCCGATGCCAGCTTGACGCTCTATGCCCCTGACAAAGCGAGCGGACGACGCTTATTGGGGCAAAGCCTGGCCGAATTGGAACGGTTGGAACGAATCTTCAGCCTTTATCGCGACGACACCGCGTTGGTTCGCCTCAACCGCCAGGGATATCTCAACGAAGCACCGGCCGAACTGGTGGAGTTGCTCTCGGTCAGCCGCCACTTTTCGCAACTGTCCGATGGCGCCTTCGATGTCACCGTACAGCCGCTATGGGACCTTTACGCCAAGCATTTCGCGCAACCCGACGCCGATCCCGCTGGCCCTCCGGAAACCGCCATCGCCAGCCTGCGCCCCCGGCTCGACTGGCGCGCCGTCCGCGTCGACAGCCGAACAATTGCCTTTGCCCGGCCCGACGTGGGCGTGACCTTGAACGGCATCGCGCAAGGGTATGTCACCGACAAGGTGGCCGATCTGCTGCGCCGTCAAGGAATGATCCATGTTCTGGTCGATATGGGGGAAATCCAGGCGATCGGCACTCGTCCCGACGGCCTCCCTTGGCGCGTTGGCCTGGAAGGGGCCGATGAGATCGCTCTCGTCGATCGAGCGGTCTCGACCTCCTCTCCCGATGGCACCCGTTTCAGTCCCACCTGCAACCATCTGTTCGACCCGAAGACGGGGCATTGTTCACAAATGCCCGGCACAATATCGGTGGTGGCTCCCTCGGCCACGGTCGCCGACGCGCTGTCCACCGCCATCGCGGTGGGGGGACGAGCGCTGGGCGCACGAATCGCGGCAACGCTTGGAACGGTGCGAATTATTTATGGTGCGTCTTGAGAGACGAGACGTCTCATTTATGGAATAGGGCGTGTGTTCACCAGGTGGGAAACCGCAACCTTTTTCGACGATCCGCCATCATTGAATCGGTAAAGGCTGAGGACATCCAACCGTCGTCTTTTTTCACGATCTTACCAAGAATACCCCGCAAACCCTTGATCAGCGCATGTCGGTTATGTCCACCATCGCCCTCGAGACGTTCGGCCACGACGACCCGCATGGCGTCGATATGCAGGCGTACCGCCCGCATATCGGCCTCGCCGAAGACCGTCCGGTCGTCGATAAAGCGACAGAGTTGAGCCCCGATGAGCGAAATCAGGGGATAATCGAAGCATCCCCCCTGCCCCGCCATTTGGTAGGCGGCATCAAATACGGCCCGCATGGCTCCCCCCCGGCCATCGCGGGACGAGGCCAAGGCTTCATCGAAACACGTCTGCAGCCTGGAAAGATCTTTCCGCACCCACGAGAGATAGTCGCCGCGAAACCCTTTGATCACCGCCTCGGCCGCCAGAACGGCGCTCTCATCGATACCCTGGGGTGAATAGGTCACTTGTAGATGGTACTCGGGCGGAACCGGGATCAGCAGCGGCTCACGATTGAAGCCCTCCGCCTCCGACGAGTTCCAGACAGCGTCGGACGGGATTTGCTCCGGCGCAGGGGGCGCGAAGAGCGCGTCGTTATCATCTCCGTCATAAAGAAGCGCCCGAATCTCTTGGGGCGTGAGAACAGCCAGCGAATCGGCGCTTGCCTGCCCCAATGCATCCATGTCGGTGGCGCGCGGCGGAGTCCGACGTTGGTCCTCGCCCTTAAAGTCGGTTTGCTGCCAACGATGATTGGGACCGAAATAGTCCGGCGTCCGAATGAAGGGACGCGGATATTCGATGATGGCACGGATACTGGCATAAAGCGCCTTGGCCGAAACCGGTTTGCCTAAGACATCATGCACACCCGCCGCGCGGGCCTCGGCGATATGCTGCGGCGCCAAACCGACGGCCTGCAGGATCACTGCCGCGAACGGATTCGGACTATCGGTCGCATTGCGGACCATGCGAACGAAGGCCAACCCGTCGACAGGCCGCGTACAACGATCGCAAATGATGATATCGGCGGGAGACGATCGCAGAACGTCGAAGGCTTCGCCTCCATCCGTCGCTTCGGCAACGGAGCGCACACCCAAGGTCCGCAGCACCATGCTGACCACGTTGCGCATATTCCGATCGCCGTCGACAACAAGAACTCTGGCTTGTTCCAGGCTATATCCGCTCATTCACTCTTTCGCTCGCGGTTTCCCTATGATCGCAAGCAGCACTCTTGGCTTTTGTCCGCCTCCCAGGCCTCCGATGCCACGTTCACGTCAATGAGAGCATCGACAAAACCAAACAGCGCCGCCTTTCGGCCTTACCAACTTCAATATGGAGACATCGTCGTTGAAGTCAAACCCCTGCGGGAAGCGCGCTTGATTTCTCGCCTTCAGGATGAGCTTGGCGCGGCCTTGAAGCGGTGAATCATATTCGAAAGATCGTAACCCACTGTGGAAAAGACGATCCGAACACGGTCTTGCGTGTGACCGACGATATGGCCATTGACTTCGACCGCCCGAGTCTCGTCAAGAAGACCATGAGATACAGGGGCGATCCAGAAGCGGACATTTCTGTCGGTAAAATCGTTCGCCGGGCGACTGATGCAAATTCCGGCGACGGAGATATTGTCGACATGAACAATCTCGTCACCGACGACAGCAAACAAATCGTTCGGCGAAAATCTGTCGTCTCTGCGAAGTTCTACGATATTTGTCGCGCTCATCGTGTGGCCCCTTGTGCTCGACCGAGAGTCTTAAGCGTGAAGCCAATATTCATTACTCACATCAAGAGCGATATCCCCAAATGAGGACTAGCATTTTGGAGGTCGGACTTGCCCAAGACAGGTCCGCCGCGTCAAAATGCGGGACTCATCGCTCAAGGCAAGAGATCCCCATGACAATCGCTCAGACCATCACCATCGGCAATGCCGCCCTAACCGCCCGCATCAGCGCCAAAGGCGCCGAATTGCAGTCTCTCGTACCGTCTTGGGGAGAAGACGTGATCTGGCAAGCCGACCCGGCTGTATGGGGCTGGCATGCGCCCAACTTGTTTCCCGTCGTCGGCGGTCTGGCGAACGACACCTTGATCCATCAAGGCGCGGCCTATGCGATGCAGAGCCACGGATTTCTTCGCCATAGCCTGACCACGCTGGTCGGCCACACCGACGAACTGGCCAGTTTTCGCTTGATCGACACCCCCGAAACACACCAGCACTATCCTTTTTCCTTCGTGCTGACCATCTCCTTTCGTATTGAGAACGACCGGCTGATCCAGACCTTCACGGTCGGCAATCCGGGCTCGCAAGACCTGCTGGTCAGCCTGGGCGCCCATCCGGCCTTTCGCTGGCCGCTAGCCCTGTCTTTGGACCGCGCGGCACATCGTTTGGTCTTTGAGAAGGCGGAACCGCAAGGAATCCGCCGCGTTGTCAACAACGGCCTGGGATGCGAGGCTCTGCCGACACCGGTGACCGGCCGGGTCCTGATGCTGGACGACAGCCTGTTCGACGTTAGCGCGATCGTCTGGGACCATATGAACAGCAGCAGTCTGACCTATGGCGTTCCCGGCAAGCAGGGCATCGAGATGACATTTGCCGATTTTCCGCATTTCGGTCTGTGGACCAAACCCGGAGGCGCGCGCTTTCTCTGCCTGGAACCCTGGCAAGGCCATATGAGTCCGTTGGGCTTTGACGGAGAACTGGCCGACAAACCGGGTATCGCCAGAATCGCCCCGGGCGCCAACCGTCAATGGTCCTTGACGATACGTCCCGTCCAACAGTTGCCGGACGGTCTTTAACACCTCAACACCTCAGAGCGCGCGGATCACACCGAGCGGACCGTTTGGCCGAAGACCCGCACGAAATTTCCGCCGAGGATCTTCGCCGCCTCGTCGGCGTGGAAACCAACGGCGAAAAGGGCAGACGCCACGTCGGGCAGTTTCTCATAGTCGCCGAACACCGATGGCACGGTCAGGCCCAATTGGTCGCTCCCCAATCCGACGTGGTCCACCCCGACCACATCGACCATCCGCGCGATTCCTCGCGCATAAGCCTCGATATCGGGAAAGATGGACATCGGCGGCCAGATCCCGATGACACCTCCGGTGGCAGCGATCACCCGCGCGTGTTCGTCCGAAATTCTTCGGCTGCGTGCCGGTGGAACCGCCGCCAGCGACGTGTGCGACAGAATGAGCGGCCTATCGCTCACCGCCGCCGCCCGCTTGACCAGATCGAACGGCCCATGCGCAACATCCACCACGATTCCCAACCGATTGCAGCGGCGGATCACATCGGATCCGAAAGCGGTCAGCCCGCCATGCACCGGCGGCGCCGTCTGGATATCCCCCAAGCTGTTCACCCGATAATGGGTCAGTTGGAGGAGCCGCAGATCATAGTGAAGAAAAGCCTCATCGAGCCGGTCGAGATCCTCATCCAGAAAATCCGCCCCCTCCGCCGAGACGATCACCCCCGGTTCTCTCCGTCCAGCCGGCCGCAAATCGGTGGGCGCGCGGATCACGCGCAATCCATCGCTCTCGATCAGTTGTTGGATTCGCCCGAATGACCCACGGGAACGCTGATACAACTCACCGGCGTCCGGCTCGCGAAAAACTTCGATTCTCTTGTCCGTGGTAACCCGCGTGGTCCCACGGTCCGCCACCATGGCCAGACAGATGGTGGACATCAGGCCTTTGCGCATCGGATCCGCCACCGGATGCAAAGGCGACGTCTCGCGCAGGATCGCCCCCGCATGGCTGTGGATATCGACGCTGACCGTCCGCTCCAGCAAAGCGTCGGCGGCTCCCGATCGGCCATTCGACGGCATTCCACGCTCCGGCGCGCAGGCGGCGAGCGTCAAGGCCAATCCCGCCGAAAAGACCAACTGGCGTCGCGTCAGAACGAACGGTGACTCGACCTCGGGCGCCGGTACCGCCCGCACATCCCGCAACCGATAGGAAAAACCCGACTCGTCACCATCCAAACAGACCAGCCGTCCGATAAACCGCTGACGGTGCCAGGACCAGGCTGACGAATCGGCGGCAAAGGCCTCGATGCAGGCAAACGGATCGGCCGTGGCGCAACCACCGCAACAGGCCGGCTCGGGAACGATCAGGAAGCGGTCCCCACCGTCTTCACCAAAGGGAATCGGCCAACCCACGACAGCGATGACTTGGGTATCCCATGGTCCGGCGGCCGCACGGAACAGAACATCCCAGGCAAGCGGTATCGGATCAGAGACGATCACACGGCCCCCACTGAAATAAAGACAGACACGAGCACCAGCGGAACCGCTCGATCTTATCGAAACCGGACAAAACATCCCAGTGCTTCTTCAAAAGTCGTTTCCACTGGGGCAACAGTCATCGACGACACGGTCGCCTAATGTGAAAAGCGCCAGTATCTGGATTGACCAATTGTGCGCACGCATCTGCAAGAGAGCGGCCCGTGGCGTCCGATCGAAATCGACAATATCGCCCGGCAATTCGTCTACCCATAATTAATTTCACATAAATTACATAATTATCTTTTTGAAAAAAGATTCCACCGCTGTCAAACGGGCAATTGCATATACTCCAAAAGGCACTAAAATGAACAATACTATATATAACTTACAGTTTGTAAAAAATGTAATGATATATAAATATATTTACGAGGACTTCGAAAGTTGATGCTGTTTGAAAATATCTCTCTTCGGGTTCGGTTTTCGGCAGTCAGTGGATTCTGCGTTCTTATCCTGACGACCATCGCATTATTCCTGTTAATGAACTCGGAAAAAGCCAATATGGAGGCTCGCTTCCAGGCGGCCTCTGCAAACGAGCTCCAAAGCCTCCATGCCATCGATCTCAGCGCGATGGAGCGTCGTCGCGAAGATAAAGACGGTTTGGCCTTTTCGGTGTTCAGTCGGTGGTTCGATCGTCGCAACGAGCAATATCCCGGCAAGCTGTGGAGCGTCTCGGGACCGAAGCAATTGGCCGATGATGCCGGTGGAAAATCTTCAATAGCTCCGAAGAGAATAAGAGAACCCAAAGACGGTATCGACCTTGAAGTCGAGCAGACAAAACAACCGGTCGGACGATTCGTCGGCGACACCTATCGCTACAGCATTCCAATTATTCTTGGTGTGACGCCGGGGACCAACCAAGGTTCCTGCTTTACCTGTCACCGCGCCTCGTTTGAAGAACAGAAGGGTGAGGTGATCGCGGTATTTTCCAGCAGCCTCAACACCGCCGACGCCATTGCGGATTTGCATCACCGGCTGTGGATGCTCGGATTTGCCGCCATCGGTGTTGCCGTCATTGTCACTTTGGGCGTCTATTTGCTGTTCACCTCGGTGATCGACAAACCACTGACCGCCATTACCAACGCCATGCAGCATCTGTCTGGCGGCAATCTTAACGCCACCATTCCGGCAACGGAGCGGCGTGATGAAATCGGCAAAATGGCCTGTGCCCTTCAGATTTTCCAAGCCGCCATGCGGGACGGTGACTCGCTGCGCGCCAGCCAGGAAGGAGAACGCAACGCCGCTGCCGAAGCACGGATTGCCGCTCTGAAATCGATGGCCGAACGCGTGGAAAACGAGACAAGGGTCGCCATCGAGCAAGTGGCGACACAAACCGGTGAAATGGCCAAAACGGCGATCCATATGGCAGACGCGGCATCGGCTGTCGGCGGCGACAGTCAGTCGGTCGCCGCCGCTGCCGCACAAGCCATGAGCAACGCCCAGACGGTTGCCGCCGCGACCGAACAACTGAATGCCTCCATTCGCGAAATCAATGGCCAAGTCAACCAAGGCGCCTCCGTCACCAGAACCACGGTCAAGGCGGTCAACGACGCTGAACGGATCATGGGGTCTCTGGCCGAATCCATGCAAAACATCGATAATGTCGCGAAACTGATCTCCGACATCGCTGCCCAAACCAATCTCTTGGCACTCAATGCCACAATCGAGGCGGCGCGGGCCGGCGAAGCCGGGAAGGGTTTCGCCGTGGTGGCCAACGAAGTGAAAAACCTGGCCAATCAAACGGCAAGAGCGACCGAGGAAATCACCTCTCAGATCTCCTCGCTCCAGGGAGAGACGGGCCGGGCCGTGAAATCCATGCGGGCTATCGTGACCGCCATGGGATCGCTGGAAGAAACATCGGCCGCAGTATCGGCCGCTGTCGAAGAACAGGCGGCCGCCACCCATTCGATCACACACAATGTCAATGATACGGCGAATGCCGCCAACGAAGTTGCGACACGCATCGAAAAGGTCGCTGAAGCGGCCTCGCAAACGGAAAATCGGGCCGCCCTTCTGGGGAAAATTTCCAGCAACGTTGCCGATGCGGTCGAATCTCTGAGCCGGACATTGATCCATATTGTTCGCACATCGACGAACGACGTGGATCGCCGACAATTCCCTCGTCAGGAAAGCAACCAGCAGGCCACGTTATCGACCAACAATGACGAACAGCCTGTCGTCATTCGCGATATTTCGGAAGGTGGCGTCGGACTTGAAGGGGACATTGCCAGCATCACGCCGGGCACGCGCGCCATCTTGCGTATCGTCGGGCATCAACAAATCAAGCATCTGGTCGTCCGCAGCACATACGGCTCCCGTATCGGTGCGGAATGGGTCGAGGATCAAAAGGCAGCATAAAATACTGGTGACGTGCGCTGATGAGAACGTATCAGCGGCTTCGGCTTTCTCGGGACGACCGGCGCGGCCGCGGCCGACACCAACCAGCGATTAGGTCAATCTCATCGCTGGTTGGTGTAAGACCCTGACGCTGCCCGTTTCTTCCTAACCGGAGGCAAGCAAACCGGCGTGCCATTGCAAATGGTCGGCAACGAAGCTCTGAATGAACCAATAGGAATGGTCATAACCGTCGTTTCGCCGCAGCGTCAAATCCTGCCCGCTCGCCTTGGCCGCCGCCTCCAATGACTGCGGCAAGAGTTGCGTGTCGAGAAATTTGTCCAACAGCCCCTGGTCGACCAGGATGGGGCCGGGATAGCGCCTCTTCGCCATCAGGAGGCTGGCGTCATAAGCGGCCCAGCGGTCGGATTTCGGGCCGAGATAAAGGCCGAAAGCCTTCGCCCCCCAAGAAACCGCAACGGGATTGGCGATCGGCGCGAAGGCTGAGACCGAATGCCAGCGTTCGGGCTGGCGCAAGGCGATGACCAGCGCCCCATGGCCGCCCATGGAATGGCCGAAAATACCTCGCCGATCGGTGCACGCTGGGAAATGCGCCTCGATCAGCGCCGGCAATTCCGTCGTCACATAGGAATACATCCGATAGGTCTTGTTCCAGGGCGCTTCGGTCGCGTCGACATAGAACCCCGCCCCCGTGCCCACGTCCCAATCGTCCTCCTCGCCGGCAATTCCGGCGCCACGCGGGCTGGTATCGGGCGCCACCAACATCAGGCCAAGCTCGGCGGCAAGGCGGACGGCGCCGGCCTTGATGAGAAAGGTTTCCTCGCTGCATTCGAGACCGGCCAGGTAAAAGAGGGCCGGCACCGGGCCCGTCTCGGCTTGCGGCGGCACGAAAAGGCCAAAACGCATATCCGTGCCCGTTTCAGCGGAGGGATGGCTGTAGAAGCCCAAGGTCCCGCCGAAACAGCGATGCTGGGCGCGCGTGGTGAGACCCGTCATCAATAGACCACAACGCTGCGGATCGACTCTCCTTTGGTCATCAGATCGAATCCTTCGTTGATTCGTTCCAACGGCAAGACATGAGTGATCAAATCGTCGATATTGATCTTGCCGTTCATATACCAGTCGACGATCTTCGGCACATCGGTCCGGCCGCGCGCCCCGCCGAAGGCCGAGCCTTTCCAGACGCGGCCGGTGACCAGTTGGAACGGGCGCGTCGATATCTCCTTGCCGGCGGCGGCAACTCCGATGATCACACTCATGCCCCAACCACGATGGCAGCACTCCAACGCTTGACGCATGACGTCGGTATTGCCGATGCATTCAAAGCTGTAATCGGCGCCGCCCTTGGTCAATTCGACCAGATGGGGCACGAGATCGTCCTTCAGGTCTTGCGGATTGACGAAATGAGTGAGGCCGAACTTGCGGGCCAGAGCCTCTCGCTCGGGATTGAGATCAACGCCGACGATCATATCGGCACCGGCGATGCGTGCCCCTTGCACGACATTGAGGCCAATACCGCCGAGACCGAACACCACGACATTGGCCCCAGGCTCGACCTTGGCCGTATAGATGACGGCGCCAAGACCGGTGGTGACCCCGCAACCGATATAGCAGACCTTGTCGAACGGCGCGTCCTCGCGGATCTTCGCCAGCGCGATCTCCGGCAGAACCGTGAAATTGGCAAAGGTCGAACAGCCCATATAGTGCAGGATCGGCTTGCCGCCGATGGAAAAACGGCTGGACCCATCCGGCATCAGCCCTTTGCCCTGCGTCGCCCGGATCGACGTGCAAAGATTGGTCTTGCCGGACAGACAGGATTTGCATTGGCGACACTCCGGCGTGTAAAGCGGAATGACATGATCGCCTTTTCTGAGTGAGGTCACACCCGGCCCGACGTCGACCACGATACCGGCGCCCTCATGCCCCAGTATGGCCGGGAACAGACCTTCCGGATCAGCGCCGGAAAGCGTGTATTTGTCGGTATGGCAAATGCCGGTCGCTTTGATCTCGACCAAAACCTCACCGGCCTTTGGCCCGTCCAACTGGACCGTCTCGACGACCAAGGGTTTTCCCGCCTCATAAGCAACCGCAGCCCGCACATCCATGGTCTTCGTCTCCCTTAAGAATCGGCAAAACGCCCGCTTGTGCGGGCGTAACGAGAAGATTCATTTGTTTTCGAGATATCCCTTGGACCCCGCACCATCCCAATATGTCATTTTGCATGGCGCCTGTTCTCAGGCTTAAGTCTCCATATGGCGATAGGACGATGAAATTGGAACCACAAGACCTGACAGAAATCGCCTCACGCACGCTTGACCATTACAACGGACAAGCCGAACAGTTTTGGCAAGGCACCTGCGGGCATGACGTCAGTCAGAACATCGACGCGCTTCTGCGCCATCTCGCGGGCGAACCGCCCTTTTCCATTCTCGATTTCGGCTGCGGACCGGGCCGGGACCTCAAGACGCTGAGCGATCTCGGCCATATCGCCATCGGCCTGGACGGCGCACAGCATTTCGTTGCGATGGCCCGTGCGCACAGTGGTTGCGAGGTTTGGCGCCAGGATTTCTTCGCGCTGGACCTGCCGGAACGACGATTCGACGGCATCTTCGCCAACGCATCGCTCTTCCATATTCCAACGAAAGTATTACCGCGCGTCCTCTCCGATTTGCGCGCCACGCTGAAACCAGGCGGCGTTCTGTTCAGCTCGAATCCGCGCGGAAATAATGAGGAAGGGTGGCAATCTGGCCGCTATGGCGTTTTCCACACCCTCGAGACATGGCGTTCCCACCTGCAGACGGCGGGATTTGCCGAACTTGAGCATTACTATCGCCCCCTCGGGATGCCGCGAGAACAGCAACCCTGGCTCGCCAGCGTGTGGCAACGGCAGGGCTGACCGTCTTCTCGACCTGACATCAACCAAGAAAGAATCGAATAATGCAAAACGACGACAAACAGACAATCACAGCATCACGCCATGACGAGAAGGTGCATTTACCCTTCTATAGATTTCATTTTCCGCATTTGAAATTCGGTTCCGTTTTTGGAGATGACTGGTTCTCTCTTAAGGCTGAGGCCTTCGCCAGATTTTTTGGCACACCGCTATTTTTGATAACCCAGACCATCGTTGTCGCAGTCTGGATCATTTTAAACGTTGTCGGACTTTGGTCGTTTGACGTCTATCCCTTCATCCTCCTGAACCTGGCCTTCAGCCTGCAGGCCGCCTATGCGGCCCCACTCATTCTTCTTGCACAGACCCGTCAAGCCGATCGTGACAAGGCTCATTCCATCGCGGATGCCGAGCACCGCGAAGCGCTGCACAATGCGAGCGAGGAAAGGCAGGCAACGGCTGCCACGCAAACAGCGCTGCTCCTTGAAATGATGAAGCAAAATACGCTTTTGACGGAATCCGTGAAAACGCTGACGGAACGGGTGGAGGCGCTGACCATTGACACGCACAACCGCGTCTTGAGCCGATAGGCCACTCAGCAGGCGAGACGGGAGGCGTCTCCATCGAGGGCGGGATCGAGCATCGTGACGCTGTTGCCCTCCATCCAGATCGTCCCCGCCTTCTGCAACTTCATCAAAGTCCGCGACAGAACCTCTGGCCCCGTTCCGGCCATGAAGGCCAAGTCCTTTTTGGACACGGGCAATATGAAATTGCGCCGCCCGAACGAAAGTTCCGCGATCAGAGCGAGAATTCTGGCTTCAACGGGAAGACTGGTCATCCGCTGGGCGAAGTTGGCAAGAGCGTGACTTTCCTCCGCGGTGGCCTGAAGCAAACGAAGGGCGAAAGCCCCATCGGCATTGATGGCGCCGACCAGATTGGCTTCAGGCAGGGGACAGACCGCCACATCTTCGACCGCGCGCGCCGACGTCCGATGCTCGCGGCCATCGAAAAGATCGGCGCAGCCCAGAAGCTCGCCGCCGCGCACCAGGCGAAGAATGGCGATTCCCCCGGTCCCGTCGACATATTCGAGCGCGATCACCCCCCGCAAAACGGAATAAATGGCGCGGCAATCCTCGCCCTGATCGAACAGATAGGCGCCGCGCGGCAGGATTTGTATGCGGCATGTCTCATGGCAGGCCGCCGATCCGCGGGCATTGTTGGCCCCGCGTAGGGAACATGGTCCCGAAGGAACATGAGGGCAAAGGGCCCCCCGATCGGCGAATGCAGTCATCAACGGTTTTCCCCGACAATTGACCCAGCATCACCCCTCCCGTCCCCGTCAACCAGCCAAGAAACGTAAAGAAATGTAAGGAGACTCCACCCACGAGAGGTCACCGCTTACGCACACCTCCGCTGCGGTGCAAAGCGTCGAAATTCTTGAGAAATTGGGCGGCCTTCGTGGATCACAGATGAACTCAGATGCCGCTTCGCGGCTCACAGATGAAGCGGATTTGTTTCCTGTGCGCCGTAACAAATCGGGACAATCCCTGGCGACGGACAGGCTCGGCAAGCAGAAATGATGCCTGCGGCGCCTTTCTCATCTGTGTCCATCTGTGAACCGCGAAGCGGCATCTGAGTTCATCTGTGATCAATAATATTCCGCGTACCAGCCAAACTGTTCGTCGGAACGAAAAGATGCCCGCGTCGCGGAGGGGGATAAAAATGCCGCCATGAGAACCGGCGAAGGCCCATGGCGCGTTTTGACAGGCGATGCTTCGCTTGCTAGGGTCGTTAACCTCAAGGCCACCGAGGATAACCATGCCCTTCAAAACAGGAAGCTTCACCGGACCTTTCACCGCCAGCGGCCGGGCCGCTTTGGTGCCTTCGCCGCCTTGGCATTACGCCGGCTGGCTGATCAATGTGGCGGTGACAATCGACACCGGCCGCAGCACGGACATGCTGCCGGCCAGCTTAGGCCGCTTGACCGGTAAGGGCTGCTTTCACTTTGCCGATTGGCAAGCCACCACCGACGGGCACGAACTGCTGGATCCGGTTTATTCCCAGTACCGCGAAACCATCGTCATCACCGAGATCGAGCGCCCCAACGGCGATGTATTGAATTTTTGCCCCTTTATCTGGGTGGACCAGGATATCTCCCTGGTGCGCGGCCTGTTGCAAGGTTGGCCAAAAAAATTCGGCACCACCCACCTGACCCGATCCCTGCCCATCGACCACCCGGCCGCCTCGACTATCAAAGCCGGCAACCGATTGGGTGCCTCCCTCTCGGTCAAGGACCGGCGGTTGGTGGAGGCAAGCCTGACATTGACCGGTCGCCCCGGACAGCCCATGGGATTCCTGGCCAACAAAGTGATCGGAACGGTGGGTTGGCCGAACCTGACCCAACCGGACCTGCCGCCGCGGCTGCAATGGATCCTGCCAGACATCCGCGACAAGGTGGCATCGGACTGGCATGAGGCGGAAGCCGCTTTGAGCGTGTTGCCCCATCCGGTGGAGGAGTTGTCGCTGCTCGGCTCTCCGGTCGTGACCGGGGCCAGCGTCGGATGGTTGGGCATCACCGTCGCCGGAGCCACCCTTCTGCCGGAGTAAGTCCGGCATGCGTCCGAGGCTGTTCCGATTCAGGTAAAAGCGCAGGCGTCGACGGCCAAACGGTAGCCGACGCCATGCACCGATTTGATCAGGCGCGGATAACGCCCATCGCCTTCAAGTTTGCGACGCAGATTGCCGACATGGACGTCGACGCCACGCTCCAGAGGGGACCAGTCGCGGCCTTTCAGGGCCTCGTACAGGTCCTGGCGACTGGCCGTGTGGCCCGGTGACGCCGCCAGATGGTGCAAAATCGCGAACTCCGCCGTCGTCAAGGCCACCGAAACCCCGTCGGGCGCCGTCAATTCCTGGCGCTGGGGGTTGAGCGTCCAACCGTCGAAGCGGATGACATGCGGCCCTTCGGCGGCAAATTCCGCGACAGGTGACGTAGCGTTCAACCGTCGCAAGAGCGCCTTGATCCGCGCGAGAAGTTCGCGCAACGGAAAGGGCTTGGCGATGTAATCGTCAGCGCCGACCTCTAGACCGACCACGCGGTCGATGAGATCGGTGCGGCCCGTGATCATGATGATGCCGACGTTCGAACGGCTGCGCAATTCTCGCGCCAGGGTAAATCCGTCCTCGCCGGGCAGGTTGACGTCGAGCAGGACCAGACTGATGTCGTCGGCGAGACGCGCCTGCATCTCACCGCCGTCACTCGCCTCGACGACGTCGAAGCCCTGCTCCTCCAGATAGAAAGCGACGGTTCCGCGCAGTTCCGGATCGTCCTCGACGATCAGAATCTTGGATCTTCGCTGGATCATGGCCCGACCGGTTGCCTCTCCACCAAGAATACGAGACCCAGTCTAGCCGCAGCCCCCTCCACAATGCTAGCCTAGCCTTTGTTTCCGCCGCAGGCAGGCTCAACGAAACCCCATGGCCGACGCCCCCACCCTGATCCGTTCCCTGACGGTCCGTTACATCCTGGCGCTCACGCTGGTCGGGTCCTTGGCGACCACAGCCTTTCTGTTCCTGCATAAAGTCATTTTGCGCCATGAAAACGAGGCGGCGGTGGTCAATCTTTCCGGTCGCCAGCGTATGCTCAGCCAGCGCATCACCCTTGCCGTGGCGCAAGCGGTGGAAACGGATGACGCGACGGAACGACAGACCTGGTTGGCCGAATTGGTGTTGGCGCTCGATCTGATGGAACGCTCGCATGAGGCGCTGACCAAGGGGGATGCGACACTCAATATTTCGCCCGACCTCGCCGCCTCGATCGGCCCCCTGTACGCCGAACGACCGGCGGAGATATCGCGTCAAGTCGCGGAATTCCTGGCCGACGGGCGAACCCTGGTCGCCGCGGGCGAGCACATCGACAAGAAAAACCCAGCCTATTTGCGAATCCTCGCCCGCTCGTCTGCGATGTTGTCCGGCTTGGACGACATTGTCGGCCGTTATCAGGCGGAAGTCGAACACCGCGTCCGCGTTCTCGAACGCCTGGAGATGGTCGTCTGGATCGTCACCTTGCTGGTCTTGGCGCTGGAAGCGGTCCTCATCTTTCGACCAATGATCCGCCGCGTCCGCTTGTCGTTGGACGAAGAAACAGAGAAGCGCGCCGCGGCCGAACAACAAGTGGTCAGCGACCAGCGACGAACCGAGGCTTTGGTCGATACCATCGTCGATGCCGTAGTGACCATCGACCAGGACGGCATCATCCAGACCTTCAGCCCTTCGGCGGAGCGGATGTTCGGCTGGCCTCGCAGCGATGTTCAGGGACAAGACTTCGGCATCCTGATGCCCGAGCCTTTTCGCCAGCGCCACAAGAGCATCCTGCGCCACTATCTTGACGGCGGATCACCGCGTGTGATCGGCGTTGGACTTGAGGTCAAAGGCCAACGCCGCGACGGCGGCGTCTTTCCCCTGGAACTGGCGCTGGGCGAATGGAGCGACGGCGGACGGCGGTTCTTCACGGCCGTCCTGCGCGATATCACCCAACGGAAAGCGCTTGAGGAATCGGTTCGCCGCGCCCAGAAAATGGAGGTCATCGGTCAATTTTCCGGCGGCGTGGCGCACGACTTCAATAATCTGCTCGGCATCATCTCAGGCAATCTGGAGTTACTTGAGGATCGTCTGCAGGATGATCCGAAAATGCTGAAGCGAATCGAGGTGGCGCAACATGCGGCGGCGCGTGGCGCCGACTTGACTCGCAAATTGCTGTCTTTTTCGGGTCGTCACACCAGTCAGCCGCAGGCGGTCGACGTCAACGCGTTGATCCTCTCCAGCAAGGATCTGCTCGACCGCCTGCAGACGGATCGCGTGGCGGTTACGCTGTCGCTGGCGGACGGCTTGCTGCCGGTGCAGATCGATCCCGGAGAATTCGAGGATGCGCTGCTGAATCTGGCGCTGAATGCCCGCGACGCCATGCCCCAGGGCGGCACATTGAGCATCGAAACCGCCAATCTGACAGCCGAGGACTCGCCCGCCTGTGTGGTGATCAGCGTCACCGACACGGGCGTCGGCATTCCTCTCGAGCAGCAAAAAATCATCTTCGAGCCCTTCTTCACCAGCAAACCACCCGGCAAGGGAACCGGGCTGGGGTTGGTCGCCGTCGACTCCTTCGTCAAACGGTCGAAAGGCGATCTGCATCTCTATTCGCAACCAGGCCAGGGAACGACGTTCCGCATCGAGCTTCCAGCGATCGCCACATTTCACCCCCCCGTCGCCGACGCCATCGTGGCGACGCCGGGCGGGAGCGAAACCCTGCTCGTGGTGGATGATGAAAATGACTTGCGGACGCTCCTTTGCACCCAGCTTGAAAAGCTTGGCTATCGATGCCTGTCGGCCAAGGACGGCGTCGAAGCGTTAGGCCTTCTCGATGGCGAGCCCTCGGTGAGTCTGCTCATTTCCGACATCATCATGCCGGGGCCCTTCGACGGCGTCGCATTGGCCCAGCGCGCCCTGGCCCGACGGCCTGACCTGAAGATTCTGCTGTCCACGGGATTCGCCGGGCGGACGGAAGACGAGATAAGACGGCAGGTTCCCGGCGCCGCGATGATCGCCAAACCTTACCGGCGTCATGCCTTGGCGGTGAAAGTCCGTACCCTTCTCGACGACGTGGACGCAAAGGTTTAGCAGGATGCGGAGGCATCGGCGCGCGGATCGGGATCCGGCTCTTTCGACGACGCCGCAAGATCGGCAAGGTCCGCGCCGACCCGCGCGATGACATCATCCCATTGTCGCGGGACCGTCTGCCGGAAGAGACGCATGCTCGGATACCAGGGCATATCCTCCCGACCCAGCATCCAGCGCCAGTCCGGCGCGAAGGACAACATCACCCATACCGGCTTTCCCAGCGCTCCGGCCAAATGGGCAACGGCGGTATCGACCGTGATCACCAGATCAAGCTGCCCGATGACGTCCGCCGTATCGGCCAAATCCTTGAGGCGAGGCGCCATGTCGACGACGAGAGCCGGAGGCGCCAGAGCAGGCAGATCGGCCGCCCGCGACCCGACTTGCAGCGAATAAAGCGTGACGCCCGGAATAACCGCCAGCGACAGCAGCGGCTCCAAAGTGGTCGAGCGGAGCCTGTCGTTGCCCTGCGTCGGCTCTCCGGCCCAGACCAACCCCACCTTGAGGCGCGTGCCGCCGGGGACCGGCAGTTTTGTCGTCGGGATGACAGACAAATAGGGAACGTCGGCCGGAAGGCGATCCAGATCGATCTGCAGGCGCCACGGCACGGACAACAAGGGAATATGAAAATCGAAGGCCGGCAACGAGCGCTCGTCGCAACAGATCTCGGCGACCCCCGCCAAAGAGTGGCACAGACGCGTCAACTCCGGACGGATCAGCAAGACAACCTTGATCCCGCGCGCGGCAAGCAAGGGGATGAAGCGCAGGAATTGGATGGCGTCACCCAACCCCTGCTCGATATGAACGAGAAGGGTCTTGCCGGGAATCGGCGCCCCATCCCATTCGGGCGCGGAGAAAGATGATATTTTCGCGTCCAGGCGCCGCCGCCACCATTCATAGGCCGGCCAACCGCGCGCGTAATCTCCTTTCAGCAACAGAAGACGCGCCAAGCCAAGTCGCGCATCGAGATGAGCGCCATGGACGTCCAAAACCTGTCGCAGCAGCGGTTCCGCGTCATCCAGACGGCCTTGGCTGATAAACGTCTGGGCAAGACCGCTGAGCGCGTCGGGGATCCAGGGCGCCAAGCGGCGCACATCGTTGAAAAAACCGATCGCCTCTTCGTGACGTGCCGTCTGAACCATCCATTGGCCGAGCTTGAGCCGGACGATCGGATCAAGGGAATCGAGATTGGCGCTTCGACGCAAACAGGCTTCCGCGGCGACGTCCTTGCCCTCTCTGGCCAGAACGTCGCCAAACGAACTCCACGCGCCGGCCGACTGGGGAGCGAGCCGCAAGGCGTTGCGCAAGGCGGTGCGCGCTTCGCTCAGCCGATTGAGGACCATCAGCGTCGAAGCCGCTTCCAGCCAAATCTCCGGCGACGTGTCACCGCTCCCCTCCACCATGGCCCGGACACAGACCAGCGCTTCGGCGAAACGGCGCATTCTGAAAAGAGTTTGGCTTCGTCCGAGAAGAGCGTCCCGATCATCCGGCTTGATCGCCAAGACTTCGTCGAAGGCCGCCAGAGCCTCATCCCACCGTCCGACATTGCGAAGCTGCTCGCCGCGCCGGCAGGCGGCTTGTGCCCCGTCAGAAGCAGAACCGGGAAAAGAGGTCACGATAACGAGTTCCCATCAGGAGCCGCCGGTACCGATAGGGATAACACAAGGCGCTCCCCGAGGCGAAGGCCTGTCTAGAACGCGATGACGTTAGGCCGCCCGCACATCAGCCAGAAAATCCCGAATCAAGTCCTGAAGAGCCGTCGAGTGAGCGGTGAGATCGCCGGATGCCGTCAAAACCTTTTCTGCGGCATCGCCAGTTTGCCGGGCTGCGGCCTGAACACCGCCGACATTGGCGCTGACCTCGGCGGTTCCCGCGGCGGCCTGATCGACGTTGCGAGCGATTTCTCGCGTCGCTCTGTCCTGCTCCTCCACGGCCGAAGCAATGCCCGTGGAAATATCACGAATCTCGCCGATAACCAGTCCAACGCCACGGATCACCGCCACCACGTCGTCGGTACGGCGTTGCACCGTGCCAATCTGCTCGGTGATCTCCTCCGTCGCCTTGGCGGTCTGGTTGGCCAAGGTCTTCACTTCGCTCGCCACCACGGCGAATCCCTTCCCCGCCTCGCCGGCGCGGGCCGCCTCGATGGTCGCGTTTAGCGCCAGGAGATTGGTCTGGGCCGCGATCCCGTTGATCAGTTGGACCACCACGCCAATCTTCGTTGCGCTATCGGCAAGCTCGCCCACCGCGTCTTCGGCACGCCGGGCGTGATCCGCAGCACCAGCCGAAATATCTGAAGAGACGGAGACCTGTCGGCTGATTTCGGCAATCGATCCCGAGAGTTCCTCGGCGGTGACCGCCACCGCCTGCACATTGGCCGACGCCTGTTCGGTCGCCGACGCCACCGCGGTGGCGCGTTGCGTCGTGTCAGCGGCTGCCGCGGTCATGATGCCGGCCGTGTCATGCAATGTACCGGCAGCACCGCCGAGGCGATCAAGAAATGTCGTCATCCGGCTTTCGAAGCGAGCGACCATTCCTTCCTTACGCTCCAACCGGCATAGTTGCACGACGTTATCCATTCCTCCTTGGGCCGACAGCAGATCGGCGGCGATCAGCTTTGTCCTGAAGAAATCCACGGCGCGCGCCATTTCCCCCAGCTCATCACGCAAGCCGACACCGGGGACGACAACGGTGCGCTCCCCCTCGGCAAGATGACGCATGGAGGATGTCAATTGGCCAAGCGCCGGCACGATACTGGCGATCAGAAGCACGGCCAAGCCGATGACCGCAGCAAATACGGCGACGACAATGCCGACCGATGTGATCGCGGCCTGCCGGGACCGCGCGAGAAGCGCGTCGGCGTGCGACAGAAAATCCTGCGCGGCCGCGTCCTCGAGCTGTTTCACCAAATCGATGCGCACCGTCGCCACCTTGAACCATTGCGCAGGATCGACGTCCAGGGATCGTCCGGCCATGACCGCGTCGACGGCGATCTTGCGAAGCCGCACGACCTCATCAGCGGCAGGATCGCCAGCGATCCTGCGGAATTTCTCGGCCAGCCCCTTCGTCGCGTGGGACAACGCCACATGCTCATAGGTCGATTGGGCCGCCGCCAGCTCGAGAAATCGTTGGAACAGATCGGGCGCGAACTTGCCGGCGGCAAATCCGGCAGCGCCGGTCGCCCGCTCCTGCCCGGCCTGCTCCTTCATTTCCATGATGCTGAGATAGGCAGCGACATCGCGCAGAAGATCCGCATTTGCCGCCATGCGCTGGATGCTATCCACCACCGTGAGGAGACCGCCGATGGTGGTCGTATAAAAACCGATGGCGTCTTTCGGCGGGATGTCCAGACGATTGACGGCGCCGCGAATCCTCTCGATATCGTCGAGTTGCACGACGGACTTTTCCAGCAAAGATACCGCCTCAGTGCCCCGCATCACCGCGCGTTCGCTGGCGACGGCATCGGCCAATCGCACACGTCTGACGTCGCTGCTCTCACGCTGTTGTTTCAATTCCGCACCGAACTTCCCGCCTTTGCTCCCCAGAAAAAGCGACGACATACCTCGCTCCTTTTGAAGCTCATGGACCAGATTGCCGATCTCGATGCTCAATGCCGCGACAGCCCGCGTCTTCGACAGATCGGCGGCGGTCTCGAAGCGCTCGACGGCGCCGATCACCGCCCCGGCCACAAAAACGATCAATGGCACCAGCGCAAGAAGGGCAATGCGCCACCGAAGCCGGATGACATCCAGATGACGGCCAAGACGCCGCACCAGACCTTTCCCCGAAAGAGTAACCGACGGTGGCGCGTCAATCAGCCCTTTGGCGGCGAAATAGGGCCGCGATAGAAGATGCCGGCTGACAACATGGTCGATGAACCACGCCTTCATGAAATCCAGCACCTGGTGCGGCAGCGCCTCGTCACCGGCATCCGGCGCGGATACGGAAAAATGGGCGATACGATCCAACGTCAGGGCATGACTGTCGCGATAGCCGTTGACCTCGGGAAAACCGATGCTCTCAAGAAGGCTCTCTTCATGGACGAAGTGAGAGCGCAGATGCTCTTCAAGGCGAAGCATGGATGCGCGGCTACGACCTTGCTGGCAATCCTTGTGAAGTTCATTGATCAGGTCAAGCAGACGGCGATGCTCTTCGTCGAGGGCGGACACCCCGACACGGAAGCCCTCACTCCATTCCAACAGCGCCATGGAACCTTCTCCGGTCAAATCTGACGGCACCAAAACAACCAGGCCCGCAAATACTTGAGGATAAGATATCACTGCGATAAATCAACCATACGTTGATATGTCGCGTTTTTGATCCCCCCGCTATTTCGGATGCACCGCATTCCAGGTTTCGTTCAGCGCACGTTCGCTGTCCAGAGCGCCGGCAGGCAGACGATGGGCGATCCCTTTGTGGCAATCGATACAGGTTTTGCCTTCGTCTTCCGCTTGGCTGTGACGAGTCCGCGCCCGCTCGTTTTGACGGGCCAGATCCATCGAATCGAAATTATGGCAGTTGCGGCATTCGCGCGAATCGGTTTCCTTCATCGCCGTCCACACATGCTTGGCCAAGTCGCCGCGCTTCGCCTCGAATTTTTCGCGCGTATCGATATCGCCGAGCAAGTGATGAAACACCTCGTTGGACGCCTGGATCTTGCGCATCATCTTGTGCGTCCAATCGTGCGGCACATGGCAATCGGGACAACTCGCCCGCACGCCCGAGCGGTTCTGGTCATGCACCGATGTCCGATATTCGCGATAGACGTTCTGATCCATCTCGTGGCAGCCGCGACAGAACGACTCGTTGTTGGTCGTCTCCAGTCCCCAGTTGAAACCGCCCCAGAAGACGATGCCGGCCAGAAAGCCGACCAGAACCAGCAAACCCAGCGAAAATTGCCCGGATGGCCTGGCCAGCAACGCCCAGACCCGTGCGGCCAACCTTAGGGGGGGCATCACGCCCGAACCTGCAGCCATTCCATCCGCCTGGTCCATCGTCTGTCCCTTCCTCTATTTCTCGAGTGCCGGTTGGAACCGATTGGCCACCAGCGGTTTGGCGTCGACCTGCGGAGCGTGGCATTGGGTGCAGAACCAGCGTTGTCCGGCCACGTTGTCCAGCTTGGTCCCCGCGCGGTCGTAAAAATGCGAGACGCTGACCAAGGGCGCGTTCTCCTGCGCGTTGTTGGGCCAGTCATGACAGCGCAGGCACTGATTGACCTTGAGATCGATCTCATATTTGTCGACGCGGTGCGGAATCATCGGCGGTTGCTGCAGGAAACTGCGCTCATAGCGCTGTCCCTCGCGCACCGGGTAAATCGGGCTCGATGGATCGGGCTCATTGACCGCCGCGTTGCCGCGCAGAGACTGCAAGGAATCGGCAGCATCGGCCGGGCTCGTCATGCAAGCGAAAACGGCAACGATCAAGCATGCCAGGATTTTCCAGGTCACGATGGACACTCCCTTTTTGTCGCCACTCTCTCGCTTGAACGCGAGTGACCGGCCCTTCTTTTGCCCCTCAATCGCCGGGCGGAGCCATCCGGCCCCTTGGCTTTCCTCCGCTATCGCTGCGGGGCGCTCAACGCGCCAACGCGACGAGAGATAGTCCTGAACAAGCAAAAAGCGCGCGTTCAAGCGTTTTCCCCTATTTCCATCCCCGGTCATGGCGTTAGGCCTTTTCCACGCGAACGGCGCATTTCTTGTAGTCGGTCTCCTTGGAGATCGGGCAGGTCGCGTCCAGGGTCAGCTTGTTGACCAATTGGCTCTCGTCGAACCAGGGAATAAACACCACGCCCTCCGGCGGTTTGTTGCGCCCGGCCGTCTCGACACGGGTCAGCACCTCGCCGCGACGTGATGCCAGCTTGACTTGCTGACCGCGTCTGAGACCGCGCTTTTTCGCGTCATTCGGATTCATGAACAGCACGGCGTTGGGAAAAGCCCGGTAGAGCTCGGGCACGCGCCGCGTCATCGATCCGGAGTGCCAATGTTCGAGAACCCGCCCGGTCACCAACCACAGATCGAACGTGGCGTCCGGTTCTTCGGCGGCCGGCTCGTAGGGAAGAGCGAAGATATTCGCTTTTCCATCGGCAAAGCCGTAAAAGCGCGTTCCCTCGCCCGCCTTGACATAGGGGTCCATCCCCTCTTTGAAACGCCACTGCGTTTCCTTACCGTCGACCACCGGCCAGCGCAGGCCGCGCGCTTTGTGATAGTCGTCGAAGGGCGCCAGATCGTGGCCGTGCCCCCGGCCGAAGCGGGCATATTCCTCGAACAGGCCCTTTTGCACGTAGAACCCCATGGCGGCGGATTCGTCATTGTCGAATCCCGGCGTGACGTCGGAGACGGGGAAGCGATCGACCTGGCCATTCTTGAACAAGACGTCGAACAATGTCTTGCCGCGCAATTCGGGGGCTTTGACCAGCAAGTCTTCCGGCCACACCTCCTCGACCTTGAAGCGCTTGGAAAACTCCATCATCTGCCACAGGTCCGAACGGGCCTCGCCGGGAGCCTTGACCTGCTGGCGCCAGAACTGGGTGCGCCGCTCCGCATTACCGTAAGCCCCTTCCTTTTCCACCCACATGGCGGTCGGCAGGATCAGATCGGCCGACAGGGCGGTGACCGTCGGATAGGGATCGGACACCACGATGAAGTTGTCGGGGTTGCGGTAGCCGGGAAAGGTCTCTTCGTTGAGATTGGCCGCTGCCTGCATATTGTTGGTACAAAGGACCCAATAGCAGTTCATCTTGCCGTCCTTCAGCATCCGGTTCTGCAAGACGGCGTGGAACCCCGGCTTATCGGGAATGGTTCCGTCCGGCAGTTTCCAGATCTCTTCGGCGCGTTTGCGATGCGCCGGATTGGCCACCACCATGTCGGCCGGCAAGCGATGCGAAAAAACGCCGACTTCGCGCGCCGTTCCGCAAGCCGAGGGCTGGCCGGTCAGCGAAAACGGTCCTTTGCCCGGTTCCGAGATCTTGCCGGTCAGCAGGTGCAGGTTGTAGACCATATTGTTCACCCAGGTGCCCCGGCTGTGCTGGTTGAACCCCATGGTCCAATAGCTGACCACCTTGCACTTGGGATCGGCGTAAAGCTTGGCCAGCGCCTCCAGCGTTTCGGGCGGCACGCCCGAAAGCTTCGAAACTTTCTCCAGCGTGTAATCGGCGACGAAGGTCTTGAAAGCGTCGAAGCTCATCGGCTCCGAGGCATCCGGCGCACCCGCGTTTTTCGCCGCCAACTCCTTCGGATGGTTGGGACGCAAGCCATAGCCGATATCAGCGGCGCCTTTGCGGAAATTGACCAACTTTGCGACGAAGGCCTCGTTCACCGCGTTATGCGTGATGATGTAATGGGCGATGTAATTGAGGATCGCCAGATCGGTCTGCGGCGTGAAAACGATGGGAATATCCGCCAGATCGAAGCTGCGGTTCTCATAAGTGGACATCACCGCCACCTTGACGCCCTCGCCGGTCTGACGGCGCTCGGTCATCCGGGTCCACAAGACCGGATGCATCTCGGCCATGTTGGCGCCCCACAGAACGAAGGCATCGGCGTGCTCGATGTCGTCGAAACAGCCCATCGGTTCATCGATACCGAAGGTCCGCATGAGCCCCGTCACCGCCGAAGCCATACAATGTCTGGCGTTGGGGTCGATGTTGTTGGAGCGGAAGCCCGCCTTCATCAGTTTGACGCCCGCATAGCCTTCCCAGACCGTCCATTGCCCCGAACCGAACATGCCGACGGCCGTCGGCCCCTTGGCTTTCAAGGTCTCCTTCCACTTCTGCGCCATGACGTCGAAGGCTTCTTTCCAGGAGATCGGCGTGAACTCGCCATCCTTGGCATAAACGCCGTTTTTCTTGCGCAGCAGCGGTTGAGTCAGCCGATCCTCGCCATACATGATCTTGGCCAGAAAATAGCCCTTGATACAGTTCAGACCCCGATTGACCGGAGCGTCCACGTCGGCTTGGGTGGCAACGACGCGCCCGTCCTTGACGCCGACCATCACGCCGCACCCGGTGCCGCAGAACCGGCAAACCGCCTTGTCCCAGCGAATGTCGCTTTTCTGCGCCGCCTGGGCGATCGCCGGCAGACTGACCCCGGCGGCGGCGGCGGTGGCGGCGATGGCATTGGCCTTGATGAAATCACGCCGGGTGAGGCTCATCTTCTTAAGCTCCTCAGTGTTCGCAATGGTGATAGACAAGCGAGGTCGACAACACGCCCTCGACGGTCGGCAGGCGGGTCAGGATCTGCCCGGCCCACTCCTCGGCGGTATCCTCGATGGTGACGATCAGGCGGCCGGCGGCATCGATCTGGTGAACCTCGACCCCCTCCATGGCGGACAGAATTTCGCCGACCACGATGGCCCGCTCGGCCTCGGCATAGACCAGGACGCCACAAAGATTAGTGCCCTCGTCACGGCACCGGCGATGTTCCTCTTGAACGAATTTCCCGATACGCATGGCTTGGATCCTTCTGGCGACACCCTCGATATCCGGCTCCTGGATTTCCTCCGCCGTCATTGCCGGGCTTGACCCGGCAATCCATGGATCCCCGGGTCAAGCCCGGGGATGACGAACAGAGGGAATCTGCGCGTACCGCCCCCGCCTCAGTTGACGACCGCCGGCGTGCCCGACGGATTGGGGGCGAAGTTGATGGCCTTAGACTTCACATCGCGACGCAGCGCCAGTTGGCCTTCCCGGCAGAGGTTGATCGCCTCGGCGAAGGACTTCACCGAATACTGGTCGGCGTGGAAGCCCATCGAATTTTCCGAAACCAGGAAGTCGATGATGAACTGACCGTCCCGTTGCAGCTTGCGCGCCGCCGCCAATTCCTCGTCGCTGGCGCCGGCGTCTCTCGCCAGCTTGAGATCGGCGATCAGATCGACCAGGGCATTCAACGCCACATCACGCGTCTCGGAAAAGCGCGTCTGAATTTCCTCGACGCGGTCCTTCAGTTCCTGTTCCGGCCAACGATGGCAGGTCTGGCAAGAGGCGTTGACGTTGAGCAAAGGCGAACGGACATTGTGATCGGAAATCTTCATCGCCCCTTCCCGCACGTAAGGCATGTGGCAATCGGCGCAGGCGACGCCCGAACGCGCATGAATCCCTTGGCTCCAGGTTTCGAATTCCGGATGCCGGGCCTTCATCATCGAAGCGCCGGTATCCTTGTGCGTCCATTCGCCGACCTTGTCCTCGTTTTCCGCAGCAACGATCTGGCTGACCTTCAGGCCTTTCGGCCAAGGAAAGGTCAGGCGCTTCTCGGCGCCGCGGAAATAGTAGGTGACATGGCACTGGGCGCAGACGTAGGACCGCATGTCCTGGCGCGAGGCGTCACGATTGACGTCATAGTCCTTGACGCCCTGCGAGGCCTTCAACGCGCGGATACCCTCGATGAAGGCCGGGCGCGAGATGCGCAACGCCATGGTCTTGGCCTCATGGCAGTCGACGCAGGAAATCGGGTGCTGGACCTGTTTCCTGGCATCGGCATAGGACATGTGATTGATGGCTTCGAAGCCTTTGGTCAGATCGCCGTCACCCAGCTTCATATAGGTCGAATAAAGCGAGGCATGGCAGTTGAGACAGGTGCCCGGCTGCTTGGCGACGCGCTGGCGTTCGGTATAGGTCTGATCGTCCAGCATGAAGGCGTGCCCGCGTTTCTCGCGATAGTCGGCGGCGAAGGCATAACCGGCCCACATGGTCTTCAAGCGCGGATCGAGTTCCAGTTTCGATCGCGCCACGATGGTGCGCGGATCGGCCTCGGTCGGCGAATGGGGAACCCCCTCGCTGCCGCCATAACGGGTCCGCTCCATGTCCGTCGTCTTTTTGTAGCGGTCATATTGCAGCGGAAAATTCTGACCCCAGACAGCCGGATCATCGATGGTGTCGTTCAAGGCGACCACCTGGGAGAAGGGCGTTTTCGCCTCCTGCTTATGCTCGAAAATATTGACCAGCAGAGCGGCGACGGCAACACCGGCCAAAGCCGCCACGGCGGCGGTGGCGATCAACAATCGGCGCTTACCGGAACTGGGGGACTGGGGAGCGTTTGGCGTGGCCATGTCTGGATGTCCTCGAAATTATTTGGCGGAGGAAGTCGAAATTACGGATCCGGAAACCAGCGACGCGGCGGAATGGCCGACGTCGGCGTGGCAGCGAATACAGGAAATGTCTTGCTGGCTGTGCGGACCGTCGATCGCCTCGGTCAAGGCGCCGTGACAGGAACGACACGCCCCTTCGGTGACCCGTTCGCTCCGCCCCTTGATGATGATGGTGTCGGGAATGGGGCCGAAGGTGAAGGCTAGGCTGTGCGAGACGCCATTGAGCGCCTTGGTGGTGTATTTGCCGACGAGGTCATGCGGCGTGTGGCAGTCGTTGCAGGTCGCCACCGCATGGTGGGCGCTCTTCATCCAACCGGAATAATAGTCCTGCATCACATGACAATTGGCGCAAGCGGTCGGATCGTTGGTCAGATAGGAATAGCCGCGCGCATAAACGAAGGTGTAGACGCCGAGGCCCGCCGTTCCGCCCAAGATCAGCGCAAGAAAAACCGCCGCGCGAATTCGAATGGTCATGATCGTCGTCACCCTCGCCGCGAATGGAATCCGTTTTCGCACCTTGGCGGGGCCCGACTTAAACGCGCCGCGCCCCCGCTCGGCCGTTTGAAGTCTCAATTATCCATATTTGGATTGTGGTTGACTTGACATTGGTCAAGTGTCACCGATCGGCGCCGGAGGGTTATGGGCGTCACGTTCAGAAAAATAGGAAAATCGAGTGGCGCGGGCGTCTCGCCCGCGTTCTGGAGAAGCTGGAAACCAAGCATTTCCGCCGCCGCCCGCGTCGGAGGCGGGCAAGATGCCCGCCCCACTCGTCAATTTTTTGAGACGCGCACTTGCGGGAAAGCCGGCCGCCGGCCATCAGCGACCGTTCTTCCGTAAGCTCTGGTATTCAGCAACGGCGGCGCAGCCGCCGATACGCAGCATGGCCAAATCGTTGGGACCGGCCACCATGCGATATCCGCGCTGAAAGAGCTGTTGCAAGCTGGCCCCGGCGTTCGGAATAGTGCCCATCGCCTTACCGGACGCCAAAATCGCGTCCTCAGCCTGAGTAATCAGAGCGCGAACCTCGGGATGTTCGAGTTGTTCGAGCCGTCCGATCGAACCGGCGAGATCGTTGGGCCCGATGAACACGACATCGACACCGTCGACGGCGCAAATCTCCGCCGCATGCGCGACGGCATCGGCAGATTCGATCTGAACGACGATAAGCAGATTGTCGTTCGCCCTCCTGATGTAGTCCTTGACCATGCCATAGTTGGAGGCACGGACAATGGGAGCGGCATAACCGCGGATGCCTTCGGGCGGATAGCGACAGGCCCGGACCACCGCCTCAGCTTCCTCGGCGGTGCCGACGGACGGCACCATGAGCGAATCGGCACCGGCATCGAGAATGCGTTTGAACCAGACGGGATCGTTCGACGGCACCCGGACCAGGCAAGGCGTGCCGCTCGAGTCGGCCGCCCGCAAGACGGAGACGGCATAGGACAGTTCGCCCTCACCATGCTCTTGGTCGACGAGCAAAAAGTCGAATCCAACATGCCCAAGGATCTCGGCGTTAACCGGAGAGCCGCTGCCAATCCAGCAACCAAATACACTGTCGCCAGCCGCCAGCCGGGATTTTATTCCATTTGTCCGAAACACTTCTTTTCCTCCTGTCACACCACGGCCAGATGATCGGTGATCGATCCTCTCCAATCAAGTTACGGCCGGAAGAGAGTGGGCTGGATATCTATTCGCCGATGGAACACGGATCGAACTCGGTCGCATTGAAGGTCATGTGAAAAACATCGCCGTCAAAGAGGTCGAGCAACGCCCGCGTGGGTCCTCGCGTTGCCTCTCTCGGCGCCGACGCGAGCGCGGCTTCCATGGTCGCCAAATCAGGATAGCGGATCGCCAGAACCATCGGAAAGCTGGGCGCCCCGTCATCCGAGATGACGGGGCGCAGGACGCGAACTTCCAACGCTCCGGGAAATAGCCGCCAAAGCGGCACGAGGCTTGTCTCCAGCAACGCGTTAAAGGCGGCTTCGCGCCCCGGTTTGATACGGCCACGAAAGAAGGCGCAACGAATGATCATGCTTTGCTCTCCTCAATTGGACATGCCGAAATGACGCGGCAGCCAAAGCGAAAACTCCGGAACGAGGACGAGCGCCAGCAGAGCGATGACCAGGACGGCCAGATATTTCATCATCGGCCGGACGATCTTCTTAACCTGGGTTCCGGTCATCACGGACGTTGCGAAGATTCCGACGCCCATGGGGGGTGAAAAGAATCCCATTCCCATGGCGATCACGGCAACGGTGCCGAATTGCAGCGGATTGACGCCCAATTTCACCGCGATGGGCGTCAGCAAGGGGCCGAACAGAATCATCGACGGCGCGCCTTCGAGTATCATGCCAAAAAAGAACATGATCCCCACGCTGATCAGAACAAAACTGACAGCCCCGTAGCTGTGCCCCGCGCCAACCAACACCGCCGAAAGCTGGTCTGGAATGCGTTCCACCGTCACCGCGAACGAAAGGCTCGATGCCGTCGCGATGATGAACAGGATGGCTCCGGTCATCGAAGCGGAACGAACAAACAGCTCGACCATCGCCCGCCAGCTCAACTCACGGAAAACGAGCCCGCCGACGAGAAAAGCGTAAACCACGGCGAAGGCCGATATTTCGGTCGAGGTCGCGATCCCGGTGGTCACGCCGCGTCCGATCATCAGAATCATCGCCAAGGTCAGGCCGGCTCCGCCGATCAGCGGCAGCAACGGCCGCCTTTTTTGTTCGACGAAGACCTTCTCGATATCGATGCGCGAACCGGCATAGACCGCCACGACGATCAACGCGAGCGCCATGAGTCCGGCGGGAACCAGACCGGCCACGAAAAGGCCGCCGATGGAGATGTTCGAGACAAAGGCGAAGATGATCAGATTGACGCAAGGCGGAATTGTTTCGGCCATGACGGCGGTACAGGCGAGCAATCCCGCCGTCTCGTTTTCATCCTGACCGGTTCGGCGCACCGCCGGCATGATCACGCCGCCAACCGCCGCGATATCGGCAAGCTTGGAGCCGGAGACCCCTGAAAAAAACACCGTCGCCAGAATGACGATCAAATTCAGCCCGCCTCTCAGCGGACCGATCATCCGTAGGAGCAATTCGATCAGCCGCGATGACATGCCGTTGGCCTCCATGGTGAGGCCGGCCAGCACGAAGAAGGGAATCGAAAGCAGCACGAAGTGATTGGCGCCCGATGCCAGTTGTTGCGCCCAAATCTGCATCCCGAGAGAGGGATCGATCAAAAAATAAAGCATGGCGCCGAAAGCCAAGGCGAAGGCAATCGGCACACCGAGCATCAAACTGATCACCGCGCCGCCAACGAGCAGGAAAAGTGGCGACGGACAGGAGTCCGGAAGCACCTCGTTCCAAGCAAAAATGGCGATTGTCAGGACCAGGCAAACCAACAGTCCGCTCCACCGATCAACGGGATCCGATTTCCACACGTTCAGAAGCGCGAAGCCCACGATGGCCACCCCTCCAACGAGCACAGGCATAAGAAAGGCCCACTGCGGCAAGCCGGTTGGGGTCGTTTCGCCGACCGTTTCAAGAAGAAGATCGGAAATCGCATAGACCAGAACGACGGCGACAATCGTGGTAATCCAGGCGGCGATGGCTCCGACGAAGGACCGGGCACGCTTCGGCAGAAGGACGACGAACAGGTCGATGCCGACATGCCCCGACCGGCCAACCACGGTGGCCGCGCCAAGGAAGACCATCGCCGTCATCAAACCAGCGGCGATTTCTTCGGCCCAATCGAACGGCATGTGCAGAAAATAACGAAAGATGACCGACAAAAAGACAACAATGACATCGACCCCCAAGAGCAATCCGCTGATATGTTCGATCGTGTTCAGAATTCCGGATACCAAACGACTTCCGTCATAGACCAGCGGCGTCGCGACGCCATCGCTCGAAACAGACAATTCCACGGTCTCCATAATCGCTCCTCGAAGGACGCTTCCGATCGAACCAATGTTCAAGATTGGGCAAGGCGACCGCCATGACGGCGGCCGCCTAACCACAGTCTTCCGTCGCGTCAGCTCGCCGCGGCTTTGATTTGGGCAAAAAGCGGTTCGGTCGCCGGATATTGCTTCAGGTAAGCCGTATAAAGAGTGTCCGCCATCTTTCGTTTCAGGTCTTCGATGTCCGCTGGCGGAGCTTCGGTGAAGACGATGTCCTTGGCCTTGAGGTCGGCGAGGGCTTCCGCTTCGACATCTTTCACCTCGTTGCGCGATACCGAGGTGGCGTGGGCGGCGGCTTGCATCAGGAGGGGCCGAAGGTCGGACGGAATCTTAGCCAGGCCACTCCGACCGATATAAGCCAGCAATGGCGTGTAGATATGCCGCGTCAGGAAGCAGTATTTCGTCACCTCGAATAATTTATAGGCGAGAACGGTGCCAGGATCATGTTCGAATCCATCGACCACGCCGGTTTGAACAGCCATATAAACTTCATTCATCGGAATCGGAGTCGGCGTCGCACCGATGACGTTAAAGGTGTCGATAAAGGATTTGTTTGGGAGAACGCGAAGTTTGACGCCCTTGAGAGCGGAAACCGAGGCGACGGGGGTCTTGGTATAGATGCTGCGTGCGCCGACCTGAAAGGTCCAGCCGAGGATCGTCACACCGGAGCGCTCCAGCAACAGCTTGTTGTAGGCGTCACCGACACCGGTATCCAGCGCCTTGGCGCAGTGATCGTAACTGTTGAACAGGAATCCGAGGTCGAGCATGCCGAACTCCGGCACCACCGTCGCCCAAATCGAAGAGCCGGTGAGCATCATATCGACCGCCCCGACTTTTACCTGATTGACGACATCAGCCTCCTTGCCGAGTTGTCCATTTGGGAAATACTCAAGCTTGATCCGGTCCCCGGCGAGTTTGGTCAATTCCTCCTCGAACGGTTTGTACCAAAGGTAATGCGCCCCGAATCGATCGGGAGGCGCCGACGAGGAAACTCGCAACCTGATCGGACCGGCGGCGCGGACAATATGCGGTGAGCAGACAAGGGTGGCGGCGGCAGCCGAGCCGACGATCAGATTCCGACGACTGAGAGTTCCGTTCATGGACCGATTCCTCCATTTGATTGTTGGTGATTGGCGTCCACACTCTTGATTGTCTTGGTGATGCGTTTCTTCAGGCCATACAGCCACCCCTCGCCTGGGATGCCGATATCGCGCGGCAGCGAAACGTCGACGGCACCGTCACGCTTGGTGCCCGCGTGGCCGCCAGACGCGAAGGGTAGATCGAAAAGGATCGATGGAGAGTGACGAAGACGCAGAATACGGCAATTCCGGTCACCTCTGCGGCGATTTTGGCGGATGAGCGCATCGACTTCCCCCTCGTCCTATTGGGGCGATCCGAAGGTGGTCGTTGACTATCATCTAGCACGAGCCTATAAAGTATGCAATATATTATATTCTGTACACGGTATACAATCTGATAAACGAGCGACTGGAGCGGAAAAATACATATGGTCAAAAGATCGGATTTCCAAACTTCGGCGCCAGAATCGGCGCCCCCCCTTGGATTGCCGGCGATGTCGAAAAGGATGGCGCCCTGCCCTTGCTCAGACTTATGCTGCATTTGGACATTGATGCGCCCGGATAACGACATGCATTACAGTCGCTTTAAAAAGATCACGTCATGCTGCCTAAGTTAGAAATAGAACATCCGAAGTCGCTTCCGGCAATCGTCGAAGAGCGCTTGCGCAATGCCATCATCAATGCCGAATTGTCGTTCGGCCAAGCCCTTCCCGAGGATGGCACAGGCTTGGCGCTGGGCGTCAGCCGCACCCCCATGCGTCAAGCGTTGACACGGCTGGAATCGCAAGGCCTTGTCGTCATCGTGCCTAAGAAAGGCACCTTCGTTTTCAAGCCGACGCTGAAGGATGTGGAACAACTGGCGAGTTTTCGGCTCATGCTGGAAATCAATGCGATCGAACTCAGCCTCGCGTCGTCTCCCGAGACCACCTTGCGCGACATGTATCATGCGCTAGCCGCCATGTCGGCCGTTCGCGACGAAAAAGGATCGCATGCCTATGCTCGTGGCGACACGGCGTTCCATGAAAGCTTTTTTATCAATTGCGGCAACGACTATCTGATCAATGCCTTCAAGACCGTATCGGGCCGGATCGCGGCATTGAGAACCCATCTTTCTTTGCCGCGGTCCCACGAACAGCTCAAGTCCTTCGGCGAACATAAGGCAATCGTCACCGCCTTCGAGATGGGAGACAAGAGCGAGATCGCGACCATATTGACCGCTCATATCATGCGGGCCAAAACCACCTATGCGCTGGCCATCGAGGAAAGCGCAGCGGCCAAGACCGAAATATAGGAACTATCATTGCTTGGTCGAAGGCGCGGCGGTCAAGAGGCCGTCTGCTGCAGGTTGGTCAATCAATGGAATAGGCAAGCAAAAATCGCCACCCACGGGTTCGACCCGTGGGTCCATTTGTCTTTTCCGCCAGACCAAAAGGCGCCGACGCGCGCCCCTCTCCCGCAAGGGGGCTATGGCATTCACACATTTGTCCAGCGGCGTGCCGGACAGCCACGGCGGACTCTGGCACTCACGCGTTAATTGACCGCCAGACGTTTCTTTGATTCGAAAAGCGTCGTCACGGCAGGGTTGGCCAAATAAGTGGGGAGCCGTCCTTGCAAGACATCGACAACATTTTGCGTCGCCTTCGAACGGATTTCGACCTCGGAGTCCTCGGAATACCAAGCCGCATGCGACGACAGGACGACATTGTCCATTGTCACGAACGGATGATCGGCTCCGATCGGCTCTTTTTCGAAAACATCAAGACCAGCCCCGGCGATGCGCCCCGATGCGAGGGCTTCGATCAAGGCTTGCTCATCAATGACCGGCCCGCGTGCCGTGTTGACCAGAATGGCGCCGGGCTTCATGAGCGCGAACTGCTCTGCTCCCAGAATATGATGCGTCGCGTCGGTCAGCGGCACATGCACGGAAAGATAGTCAGACTGCCGGCAAAGCGTCTCCAGATCGACCAGATCGACACCCAGTTCGTCTGCCCGCGACTTGTTGGCAAAGGGATCGCAAGCGATGATCTTGACGCCGAACGAGGCCATTTTGCGCGCCACGCGCTGCGGAATCTGACCAAAACTGAGCAGGCCGAGCGTGCGTCCGCGGGTGCGGTAGAGCGGTTTGACGACCGTATAGTCCCACTTGCCGGATTTGACCGCGCTATTGAATTTCGCAATACCGCGGGACAGCGAGAACAGCAAGGCGATGGCATGATCGGACACCTCTTCCAGCGAGCCGTCCGGTACGTTGCCGACACAAATACCGCGGGCCGTTGCCGCCGAGACATCGATCGTGTTCAACCCGATTCCGTAGCGAGAAATCACCTGGCACTTTTCCAGTGAGTTGATCACGCGCGCGGTTATCAGCGCATATTGATTGATGATGGCGTCCGCATCGTGACATGCGGCGATCAACTCCTCCTCGTTTCGGCATTGTTTCGGCGTGAGCATGAACCCGGCGCGTGAAACCACGACGTCTTCCGGATGGAGGTCCGGAAACTCGTAATCAGTGACGACAATCTTGTAGGTCATCGGCGTCTCAGGCTCCAAAGCGGTCATCAAAGTCTTTGTGAAAGCCCAGTTCGACGATCTCGCTGAACTCGGCGTAGCTGTGCTGCAACCCGACATTCGCCGGCGTGCCCGCCCGCTTCAATTCGCCAAGAGCGTCCGCAACGGCTCGCGTCGCCGTGAAAAGCGCCGTCACCGCATAGAAAACGACGGAAAAACCGAGCTCTTGAAGGTCGGTGGCGGTCAGCGCCGTTGTCTCGTTACCATCGACGATGGAAACGACCTTCGGGCCCTTCACCGCTTTGGCCACGGCCTCGACCTCGGCGATTTTCTTGATGCCGTCGACAAAAACCAAATCGATTCCGGCGTCCTGATACATGTGGGCGCGACGGATCGCCTCTTCGGGGCCGGCGGCGGGCATGGCGTCGGTCCGGCCGATGATAAGCAGATCGTCTTTGCCGCGAGCCTCCACGGCCGCCTTCAGGCGGCGTACATTCTCTTTGGCATCCATCAGCTTGATGCCGGCCATCTGACCGCACCGCTTCGGAGCGACCTGATCTTCGAGGTGAATAGCCGCGACGCCCGCCTGAATATACTCCAAGACGGTGCGATGGATGTTCGACGGGCCGCCATAACCGGTGTCGGCATCGGCGATGATCGGAATCGTTACGGCACGCGCCATGTTGCGGGCGTGCTCGGTCATCTCGGTTTGCGTCAAAAGGCCGATGTCGGGCATGCCGAGACGGCTGGCGGTCGCCCCAAATCCGGTCATGTAGATTGCCGGGAACCCCGCCCTCTCGACGAGTCGCGCGGTAATCGAATCATAGGCGCCGGGAGCCATGATGATCTCCGGTTTTTCCAGAAGGCGTCTAAGTTGAGATGCCTGGCGCATTTCCAAACCCTTTCCTATTGCGGTTCCTTAGTGTCGGTCAGCGGGCTTCCGTGGTGTTGCGTCTCGATCCGTTGGGGCGATCTCGGGTCATCGGGGACTCCGCACCATGCGGCTCGTCCTTGTCCGATGCGACCGGACCATTTGCATTCCCAAGAAATGCCGCCCTGCGGGGAGAGGGCGGACTGGCAACGGAAAGGGCATGTCATCGGCATCCCAAAGGTATTCAATATATTGTATACAGCATCCCATAATGTCAATCAGGATATTCGGGCGGTTGCCGATGCGAGATGATGCATGAGGAGAATGCCAGCGGCGAAGAGCGCCTGAGCGGTATGGCTGTCGCCCATGCATGATAGCCGGCCAACCGGAGACCCTTCGCTCGCGGCTCAGGACGAGAATATGACAATAGTAAAATTCAGGATAACATGGCACGATACCACTTGCGGTCACCGATGGTCACACCGGTCACCCAAAGTGGTTGCGCCACTTAAAGTATTTAGAAGAGAGAGAAACTTATTATACTAAAAATACAGCATAAATATTAATAAATATGGAGAACGCCAATGATTAGGTCAATATCTTCATTATTTTCATTATTTCTGTCATTATTTTTCATAATGACGACAACAGCTTCGGCTCAACCGGCAAAAACGGTCACCTTTGCAACAGACCCGCAAAAGGAAGGCGGTTTTGTGCTTGAGCTGACGACTGCCGCTTTCAAAAAAGTCGGCTACGAAATCCATGTCGACTTCGTACCCTTCAATCGCGCGATCGAAATGGCCTATTCCGGCCAGGTCGACGCTGTGATGGGCCCTTACTACTCGAACGAACGGGCCGAGAAACTTTCCTATTCGGATGTCCTTGCCGAATCGCCAGTGGTGTTCTTTGCCTTGGAAGGTTCAAAAATAACTTACTCCAAGCTTGAGGATCTCTCCAAATATTCGATCGGAACGACACTCAATACAGTCTACCCGAAGGAATTTTCGGAGGCGTCCTTCCTGACAAAAGACCCCGCCCTCGACTATCTCTTAAACATACGGAAATTGCAGGCCAAACGAATCGACCTTTTTGTCGAAAAGAAATACGTCGTCACGTCCTACCTGGCCGCAACGCCTCCGTCCGACGGCAGCCGGATCGTCGCTCTGGACCCACCGCTGACAACCGCCAAATTCTATAATGCCTTTTCCAAAGCGGTGCCAACCGCCGCAGAGAAATTGAGCGACTTCAACAAAGGCTTGAAGATGATTAGAGACGATGGGTCGTATGCCGCAATCATGAACAAAAATCTGCACGAATAAACAAAACGCGACACCCGCATATTGATCAGCCGAACCCAGGACAACCGGATGAACGCGATTGCCCTAGGTTCGGCTTTATCACACGCTGCCGGACCCGCTGTACCACCACTGATAAAGCGCGGTCATGTCGCCGGCGAACAGATTGCGGTCACAACGGTCGACGCCATCGACCGCCCGCGACATCGGCCCGAAGGGGCCGCCGCCTCCCTTGGAATCATCACCGGCATATTGCCACAACCGCCAGCCTCGGCTGGCCCAGGCGACGGGCAATTCGGGTTCCAGACGATAGTCGGCCAACCACAAATCGCAGCTGGCCAAAATCGACTGCGGACTGATGGCCGCTCCCAAGCTGGCGCGATTTCGGCCATAGGCACCGCCATTTGCCCAGGTCGGATGGGTATAGATGATCGGCAGTCGTCCCGTCGCCTGATAGACGGCCATGACGAAATCCTCGGCCTGGGTCAGGTCCATGGTGTTGCCCGGACTCCGCTCGTTCGGCTCGAGATCGAGCGCCATCAGAGTCGCCGGCCCCGGTTGAGCGCTCGCCAGAAAGGCCGCCGCCTGTTGTGCCCCCGGATATTGGTGCGTACCGAAATGATAGGCCCCCCACAACAAGCCCGCCGTCTCGGCTTGGTCTCGCCGCAGGCTGTAGGTCGGGTCGATCCAATCGCCGCCCTCGGTCGCCTTGTGGATGACGCCCATAATACTGGCCCGGCTTCGCATGGCGGCGAAATCACTCACCACGCTGAAGTGATTCATATCGATCACCGCGTCCAGCCCCACGGCGGCGGGCGTCGCCACCGGTTCGACGGTCGCGGGGATCCGGGACGAGACGGCGGGGCCCGGGTGTCCGGATCTTCCGGCACAACTCGACAATGCCGGCACCGTCAAAGCGGCCAAGCCGGCAACCATAGATCTACGAGAAATCATTTGCTCAATATGTCCCCAACGGATGGGTCATCCCCCTGGTTCCGGGCACAATAGTGCGAACGGTCGCATCCGAAAACCCGCAAGTCGTTTTTTTCTTGCCTCCCAATCGCCTGGCGTGTCGTCTTATCGCTCCTGATGACCGCTGCTGAGGGAGGCCTTTCGTTGCGCGGTTCTTCCCCCTCCAAGCCAGTTGCGTCATCGGCGAGTCACGACGCCCCAGTCCCGCCCCCCGCCCCGGCGCCTCAGAAGAAACGTGAGTCAGGGACACCGGCCTCCATGCCGGCGAAGAAAAAGCGTCACCGCGTCGCGGTGACCGCCGTCACGGAGGCCGGCGCAGAGCGCGGC
>Ga0209415_10000600_pt1 | contig 67555 bp, 59 predicted proteins | sample PeaSoiSIISIP2007_FD_187696 | JGI IMG/M metagenome (GOLD analysis project Ga0209415, IMG submission 187696) | Peat soil microbial communities from Weissenstadt, Germany - SII-SIP-2007 (SPAdes) (version 2) | ecosystem: Environmental > Terrestrial > Soil > Wetlands > Peat | place: Germany...
CGTCAATGTCCTGGGCTCATCTCCGTTGGCCGGTTTTCAGGTGACCCTCATTGGCCGGTTTTGGGTGATCCCCGAGGACTATACTGGTCGATGCCGCTATCTGTCGCCAAACAGCATGGGCCGCAACAGGGTACGGAACGCGATGTTATTGAAACCACGTGCATTTATTTTTGACGCGTATGGGACGCTGTTTGACGTTCATTCGGTCGTAGGGAGCGAACGCGCTGGCATTCGAGGCGATCTCGAGGCCCTTTCGCTGCTGTGGAGGAGGAAGCAACTCGAATACACTTGGTTGCGAGCGCTCATGGAGCGGTACGACGACTTCTGGCACATCACCGATGCCGCCCTTCGTTATGCCATCCGGCAGCTTTCAATAGAAGCGACGGATCACCAAGTTGAACTCCTTATGCAAGCGTATCTTTTCCCGGTCGCTTTTGGGGAGGTGAAGTCAGCCCTAGAATCACTGAAGGGATCGCCGCTCGCGATCCTTTCGAATGGGTCGCCAGAGATGCTGGACTCAGCCGTCCGCCACAATGGTCTGGAGCCGTACTTCGCCGAGATTATTTCTGTGGACAAGGTGAAGACATACAAACCTTCTCCCCGCGTCTACGCCCTCGGGTCCGAGGTTCTGAACCTTCCCGCTGCCGAGATTCTTTTTGTTTCCTCAAACCTTTGGGACGCAGCCGGGGCTAAAGCGTTCGGTTACTCGGTTTGCTGGTGTAACCGGTCTGGAGCAGAAATGGACGACTGGGCGTTTGCTCCTGATTTTAGCGTGTTCGGACTTGATCAGATTGCAGACACCCTTTCTAGGCAACGTGGGGTCTGAAGCGGTATCAATGAGGCGCTGGATCTGCGTGAGACGTTGAGATGTACAAGTGACGTACATTGGGGATCCTGAATCGGCCCAAGGGAGCCCAAGTCATCGCCGAAGCGGATCGATATAACACATGTAAAATGGGACCGTTACGCTCATTCAAAACGATTGGCTATGTTGGCATACCGGCCCTGAAAAGGCGGGCGTCAGGCGAGTTTAGCCTGCCCCGCTCGCTTGCCCGATGTTGCCCGGCATCCTCAAACGTGCGGCTCAATCCAAACCTTGGTGCCCCCCGATGTGAATCTGGATTTTCAGTAACAGAAAACCTTCGCCGCATCAGATCAGGGAAGTAGTCTGGCGAGTCCAATCTTGTATGGCGAGATGGTACGCGTTTGGTACCCGGTAGGCGAAATCTTGGCAGGCCCTAAAGTTTGCGTCGACAAGCCGGACGTGGAAGAGATTCAGAGTTCCTTGTCTGCTTAGTGACACTCGCAAGCAGAGTTGTACTTTCGGAGCGAGTGTCACCATTTTGTCACTACCGCCCGTCAAAAGCAGGTGAAAACCAGGGAAATCAGAAGAAGCTCAAGATCCGTCTAAGCCGATGGCTGGCAAGAGGATTTGTTGATTTTGTTCGGCTTTGCGGATGGGCGTGAATCGGTTTTCGAGACCGCCCGATTCAACCGCTCTCGCACCTCACCGTACTTCTAAACTAGCTGATTTCCCCAGGAGGTGCAATCACTGTCACCCGTTTAACTACTGCCCCGCGTAGAGCGCCTGAATGTCCGCCAGATTGAGCGCGCGGCTGTAGACCCTGACGTCGTCCAAAGCGCCGTTGAAGGGCGTGCCCGGTGTAAGGAACTGGCCGATTTGCCAGTTGCTTCCCGAACCCGTTGCGGGCGTCGTGCTGGGCGTCCCGGACGTGTCTAGGACGCCGTCGATATAAATGCGAGTCATACTGTCGCCCCCCACGTGCAAGTCTCCGTCGTAGACGCCCACCACCAGGTGCCAGTTCCCATCGGCTACCGAGCGAGTGCTTTGAATGACACCGAATCCATAACCGTTGCCGAGTCCGATGTGGCCCGCGGGGCTGCCGGTCATGTAGAGATGGAAATTCGCCGCCGGCGGCGTGGCCGCACCGGTGCCGTAATCCAGAATGGCGTTGTCGGTACGAGGGAGCACTTGGGACTTTCACCCACGCGCTGATGGTTCTCGGCAGGCTGCCCAGCGGAAAGCCAGTGCCCGGGCCGGAACCCTGTACAAATCCGGTCTGCCCATCGAGCAGAATCGCGCTTCCAAACATTCCGGTGGTCCACGATACGCCCCCGGAGAACGTGCCGGCGTTGCCGTGGCCCGAAGAATCCGCCGCGACCGTCCCCCTGCCCTCGTCAAACTTTAACCACGCCACCAGGCCCGTTTGGGTGTCCCCCGCCGGCAAGACGCCGGTGCCCGATAAAGTGACCAGCGCGGGCGAGGAAGGATCGTTGCTGGCGATCGATAGTTTGACGCTCACGGCGCTGGTGGCAGCGGGCGCGAACCGCATGGTCACCGTTGCCGAACTATTGGGCTGAATCGAGAACGGCGGGGCAACCGAAGCTACGCTGAACGCGGTGTTCGGACTGCTGATCGACGTGACGTTCAAAACGGCCGCTCCCGTGTTGGAGATGGTCAGTGGAAGAGTTGAGTTCTGCCCCACCGTGACGTTTCCGAAGGAGAGGTTGTTCGAAGACAAGCTCAACTGAGGCCCGCTGGATGACGCGATCTCTGAATATCGCCGGGTACTCACGGTTCATTCTGGAATGGCGCTGGCACGCTATCATTTGGCGGTTGCGTACGATCGCAAGGGTCAGACATCGCTCGCTCGCGCCGAATATACGCGTTTTCTCGATCTCTGGAAGAACGCCGATGCGGACGTCCCCGAGATCGGCGATGCCAGGAAACGAGTCCTTGTTCCGTAGCTCGTTGCTGTGCGTTTTCCATACTGGCGGCCTCGATGCTGGACTTTGCATAACACTTAGTAAGACGTAGTACTATGGAAGCGATGAGAACTACCGAGCCAATATCAGTGACGCTTCCGCCGGCGATGCTCAAACGCGTCAGGAAGCTTGCCGCCCGTGAGGACCGGACCATGAGCGAACTTGTACGCGAAGCGCTACGTCGTTATGAGCAAGGCAACCGACCTCCCGCGGACCGGCAGCAGGCATTGATGGAGTTTCAACGGGCGGTCGAAGCCTTTCGGGTAACTGCTCATCGAGACGGGCTGGACAAGCTTTCCGTGGGCGATCTCGACAAGGAGATCAGCGCGGCACGTAAAGAGCGCCGGAAGAGATTAGCGGTACCGCGCCCAACGAGATGATTCGGGTGGTTTTAGACACCAACATTCTCTTCTCCGCGGTCTTCAAAAGCACTGGAACTCAAGCGAAGCTGATTCGCCTGATAGTAGAAAACAAGATCATCCCCTGCGTCTCTCCGCGACGCTGGCGGAATACCATGAAGTCTTGGGCAGACCCGTCCTTCTCCACCGTGCTGCCGAAGTTCAACACTTGCTAAATCTGCTCACGGGCATCGCTTTGTTTGTGGTTCCCGCGCCTTCGGCGACTGCGGCCACGGACCCCGATGACAATTGCTTTCTCGACTGCGCGGAGGCTGCCGAGGCGGACTACTTGATCACCGGGAACAAGCGTCACTTCCCGGAGACCTGGAGGAAGACCAGGGTCGTGAACACGAGGGAGTTTTTGAATGAATCCGCCTATCGAACTTCCGATAAGTATAAGTAGCCGGGTGCAAGCGCCCGAAAGAACGCGAAGATTATGTACGAAGCAGCGACCTTGCGCCGTACGCCTACTCTCCGCGCGGTGATTTTCGCGGCCCATTCAGGAAACCATGAGGACCGCGGCGCCGCGGATCGCGTCGTGCTGGAGCGCGTTCAACGCCCGGTTGGCTTCGGCGAGCGGAAAAGTCTCGACTTCGGTTTGAATCGGGATTTTCGCGGCAAGTTCGAGAAAATCTTCCCCATCCCGCCGGGTGTTGTTCGCGACGCTTCGCAAAACCCGCTCGTGGTACAGCAGTTCATACGGCATGGACGGAATCCGGCTCATGTGGATGCCGCCCAGCACCACGGTTCCGCCCTTTTTCAAATTGCCGAGCGCGGGGGGGACGAGTTCCCCCGCCGGCGCGAACAGGATCGCCGCATCCAGCTTCTCGGGCGACTCGGCCGTGCCGGATCCGGCCCAGACGGCTCCTAATTCACGCGCCAGGTTCTGGTGCCGCTCATCGCGCGTAAAGGCGAAGACCTTGACGTTCCAATACCGGGCCACCTGAATCGCGACGCTCGCGGCCGCTCCAAAGCCGTACAGTCCCAGTTTGCCGCCGGGCGCGATACCGGAAACCCTGAGGCAACGGAATCCGATGATTCCCGCGCACAGGAGCGGGGCGGCATGCAGATCGCTGAAGCCGTCGGGAATGGAATAGGCGAAAGCTTCTTCGGCCACAACCAGTTCGGCAAATCCTCCGTCCACCGTATGGCCGGTGAAGGTGGGCCGCTCACAAAGGTTCTCTTTGCCGGCAAGACAGTATTCGCATTTGCCACAGGTCGCGTGCAGCCACGGGATGCCGACCCGATCGCCAACTTGCAGACGTGTGACACGATCTCCCGTGCGCTCGACCACGCCGACTACTTGATGTCCCGGAATCACCGGAGATTTGAGCGCCGGCAATTCACCTTCGATCACGTGCAGATCGGTGCGGCACACGCCGCAAGCGCGCACGCGGACCAGAATCTGATGGCTCGCCAGCGGCCCGGGCTCCGGAACATCGGTGAAGACCAGGGGATTGGTTTCGATGGGAGCGCGGGCGGGAAGCAGACAGGCTTTCATTTCCGATGGGCGGCTACGTTCGCATGCGAGCCAGAAAATAGAGACCGGCCAGCGAAAACACCGCGTCGGGAGCCCATGCCGCCAGTTGCGCCGGCAGTTGGCTCAAGTTGCCCACTTGCTCAAACATTTGCCCGATGGACCAATAGGCGATATAGATGGCGAAGCTGATGCCGACTCCGGCCATCGCGCCGCGATTTCCCGCCACAAATGCAAATGGAACGGAGACCATAGCCATGATTAACGCAAACAGCGGCACTGAAAATTTCTTGTGAAGCTGAACTTGCAGAGCAACCGTATCAAAACCGCTCCGTTGCAACTCCGCGATATAGCCTTCAAGCTCCCGGTAATTCATTTGGCGGGACTGCTTTACTTCCTTGACGAAATAGTCGGGTTGCTCGGCGAGCTCGGGAAACGTTCGCGTGCCGCCGAGAAACGAGTCGAACTTTGGCGCCGTGGTCGTGTTCGTCACGTCCATCTCGCGGCTCCACCCATTTTCAAAGACCCATTTCTTGAGGTTCGGCTCCCAGCGCGCGCGCTCGGCCGAGATGTGCCGCTTCAAACGGAAGTACGCCGGGTCTAGCTCGTACACGCTGACTCCCAGCATGACGTCCTCCTGCTGGTCGAAATACTTGTAATAGTACACGCGATCGTCGAGGCCGTAGATCCATCTGCGGTCCGGACGCAGGAATGTTTGAGGAGGTTTGCCCTTGATCTCCGCGCGAATCGCATCCTGACGGCGGTCGGCCTCGGGCACCAGATAATAATCGAACGCGAACAGGCTGCCGCTCAGAAACAGACCGGCGATCAGGACCGGGGCGGCCAGCCGGTAGACGCTGATGCCGCAGGCCTTAAAGGCCGTCACCTCGTTGTGCTTGCTGAGCACTCCGAAGGTGACCAGCACGCCGGTGAGGACCCCCGCCGGCGCCAGATCGTAGATCAATCGCGGGGTCAGGAAGAAATGGTAGGTGCGCACCCGCGATATCGGGATATGGTTCTTGATGATGTCGCTCAATAGCTCGAAAAACGTGAACACGTGCGTCATCAACACCATGCTCGTCAGCAATAGCGCGAAATAGAACAGGAAACTGACCAGGATGTAGCGATCGACGATTTGGGGAACCAGCGAGAAACGCGACGGCCAGATTCTGGGCTGCAGCCGCTGGAGCACCCGCTGCCCGTGTTGTTGCGGCGCGCGGCCCAGCCAGCGCAACAGAGCGCGCAGGATGCCCGTCATGCTTCCGACCCAGTCGGTATCGCCGGGGCGCTCCAGGCGCAGGATCATCGCCGCGCCGAAGATAGCGAACATCAGATTCGGGAGCCATACGGCGAGCTCGGGAGAAATCGAGCCCTGCCGCGCCAGGCTGATCAGGCTGATCATGCCCGTGAAGTAGAGAAATGCCAGCGCCACGGTGAGCACCACGGCCGCCGACTTTCCGGACCGGCGGCGGGTGATCCCGAGAGGAACGCTGGTCAACGCGAGCAGAATACATGCCATGGGCAAGGCGAAGCGCTGGTGCAGTTCGATGCGCGCCTCGAGCAGGTCCGTGCGATCCAGGGAGGCGTTGTGGTATGCCTGCCGGTACAGCGGCCGCGTATCCATCTCGATCACCGGCCGGGATGCGCGCGCCTCATTGGGCCTCTGAGCTTCGAGGCCCTGGTCGCCCGCGGGGAAGGCGGTGATGTGGTATTGACTGGTATCTTTCCCCGCTTCATACGTGCTGCCGTTGCGGAGCGTGAGTTGAATCCGGTTGGATGCGACCTGTGGGACCGCGAGCGCTTCCGATGCCAAGGTGATGCGCGGGCTGTCGCCGCGGTCGGCCGCTTGCGGAGCCCGTTGCTCGGGCGGCGTGATGTCGGCGAGAAACACTCGTTTCCATCGGGACGTGGGTCCGGTCACCACATCGGTGACGTACAGAATCGAATTCGGGAATTGCTCCTCGAACACACGCGGCTGGATGTCGGCCGTGAGCTGCCCGGCGATCAACTGATTCTCCACCCGGTAGCGCTCGCGAATGGACCAGGGCGTCAGCCATAGGGAAGCGGCAGACGCGATCAACATCGAAAGCAATCCAAACGCGAGAATCGCGGGCACCACCCGCCTTCCCGGCACACCTGCGGCGCGCATGGCGGTGATCTCTCCGTCGGCGGACATCCGGCTCAGCGTGATCAGCGTGGCCACCAGCACTCCCAGCGGAATCGTAAACGGCAGTACTTGGGGAAGGACCAGCGCGAACAGGTAGGCGATCATGGCCGGCGTTCCCGAGCCCCGCACCAGGAATTCGAACAGCGGGCGGGCGCGTTGCAAGAACAGCACGAAAGTGAACAGGATGGCGCCCAGCACCGCGGTCACCAGGATTTCTCGAAAGATGACACGGCTCAGCAAACGCATAAATAAAGACTGGTCTAGGCGGCGGCTCCGCCGGTCTCGGGCGGCGGCGGAACCACCGGGGGCTTGGGCAACTGATCTTGGGGCAGCTCGAACTCGATCTCTTCGAACAACATTCCCGGAGCGATCACCGCCGAGGGCGCCAGGAATCCGCTGGGGTTGAGCATGGCCACGCTGCCGCTTGCGACGTAATCGAACAGCGCGGTTTCCCGCGAGGCCGCCACAATATCGCGAAGGGAACGCGTGGATACGCCGCGGAAGCGCAGGCCGCGCACCAGTTCTTCCCGGCCGTCGGCATACACTCGGTAGAGCAGCACGGGCAGGCTCACCGGGCGCACCGAACCGCCCGATTGCGCCGAACTGGACGCCATCGCCCTAACCTCGGGCGTGTCCGCCGAGAACGGATAATCCAGCTTTCGCACCAACATGCCGTACGGCTTGCCGCGCTGCTGGCACATGTCGATCAGCTTCTTCTTGAGATCCGCCATGGTGGCGGTTTCGCTCGCCTTGACGAATAGATTACTGATCCCGGCGGCGCGCGTTCCGTACCCTCCCGGCAACCGCGCGTGGCCGTTGGAGAAGGGGGAATTCTTCCCGGGTTGGCGAGTCGTGAGAAAACCCTTGAGGACGCCCTTTTCCACCACCGAAACGGCCCGCGGCTTCACGCCTTCGAGATCGAACGGATAATAGCCAACCAGAGGCTGATTCTGCCACGAGGTTTGCGTCGCGTCGTCCACCACGTCCATCCAGTCCGGCAAAATGCGGGAACCGATCTTGGTTTCGAACTCGCTCGACACGAAGTTCACTTGCCGCCCGGGATCGGTCAACGGCTTCCTGGGTACCCCCAGATTCTCGCCCAGGAGTTGCGCGAACAACTGGGCCGCCGCGCGCGGCTCAAACAGCACCGGCCCGGAGAACGCCTCGCCGGCCGGCGCATGCGACAGCGCCCGGACATCCTCCGCCATTTCGATGAAACTCTTGCGGATCTCCGCGTCGGAGGGAAACCTTTCCGGCTCGAGGGACGAAAAAGAAATGCCTTCGTGCAGGATCATCCCGTCGGCGGCCTGGGCCTCCACTTTGGCGTACAGGATGGCCATGCTATCGCGATAGCGGATGGCGCTTCCCTCCGAGGTCATCATGTAGGTGACGCCCTCATCCGCCAGGAACTCCACTCCCGAGGCGAGCACTTCCGGGTAGGCCTGGAACACGGCCGAGAGTTTCATCACGCGCGAAGTCCAGCCCGCTTCGTCGAGCTTCACCGGAGTGACTTTCGCGAGACTGGTGACCGGCTCGGTTTTCGAAAAATCGGGGAGCCTGTCGGCCGGCGCGGTTACGCTGTTCAGCGCCGCGCGTTTGCGGGACATCGACTCGATCGCGGCCTTGTAGGCGTGATCCGTCGCCAGCCAGAGATCCTGGCGGATCACGCTGTAATTGTCGTCGAGCGGCCAAGGCTGCGCATCGTAGCGCGAGCCGCTATACAGGCCGCTGAAGACGTGGCCGGTGTTGTCAAAGTCGTAATCGCCCACGCGCACTTCGACGATCGGCGACCGGAAGCGGCGGCGATTCACGTGGAATACGGATCCCAGCTCGGCGCCGATCGAGAGGTTGTCCGCATCGCCGACCGTGTAGCTGATGAAATACGGCAGACTGTCGCCGGCGCCTCCGACCACCCGCAACTGGCGTGACCGTTCGAGCTCATCCCGCATCGCGCGCAGGATGACGTCTGCCTCAATCGGATCCTGCGACAGCAGAAGCCTGGCCGAGACCGGCAGCAGCGTTGCCATCACAGCCGCTCGTTGGGAAAAGGCCCGGCGCGAAACGGGAGCCATCAGCGGGAAGCCTTCACGCCCGCGGGGCGCGACAGATAGGGAGGCCGGTCCTGCGAGCGCTCCTTCCGCTGAATCTCGATTTCGGAAACCAGCAGAGCGGGCGCGATCGCCGAGACGGGAACATTGCCCGATTCCGCTCCGCAGATTCCGTTGAACACTTCCATCCGGTCCGAGGTCGCGACGATCTTGGCGAAGCTGGTCAGAGGCGTGCCGACGATGTCCACACCGCGTATCAACTCATCCGGACGTCCGTCTGCATAAACGCGGTACACCACGAGGGGAACCACCGTGAAGGCCTGCAGTCCGCGCCGCGCCGTGGTGGTGTAGCCGCTTGACACCTGATCGAAGTACAGTCCGTAGGGCTTGTTCTGCCGCTGGATCTCCGCGATCAACATCCGCCGCAATTCCGCGTCGCTGACCTGCTTGGAAGACTCGACGAACAGGTTGGACTGCCGGGAAACGATCTCATTTCCCGGAGACCGCCGCCCGTGCCCGTTCGATTGGGGGAATCCGTCAATCGGGGAACGCGACATCAGAAACGTCTTGAGGATGCCGTTTTCCACCGCGGTCACGCGGCGGGCCTTGGTGCCCTCATCATCGTATTGATAGGCGCCGTTGAGGGCCGTGCCCCCGAAGTCCTTCTGGGTCGGATCGAAAACCACCGAAAGAAAATCGGGCAGCACGGCGGTTCCCACGCTCTTCGAAAAGGTCTGGCCCTCGGACTCGTCTTTCTGGCGATGTCCTTCGATGCGGTGCCCGAAGATCTCGTGGAAAAACACGCCGGCGGCGCGTCCGGAGAGGATCGCGGGACCCACAAACGGATCGGCGGGTTCCGCCTGCAGCAGCTTGGTGAGATTCGAACCCGCTCGCTCGACCGCCGCCAGAATCTGCGCGTCTCCAGGCAACTTCGCAGGATCGTCGGTTTCGATGCCCTCCATGGTGCTCAGATCCATTCCGTCCGATGCCTTGCCCCGGGCGGTGACCATCAACTGGGTGAAGAGACGCCCGTGCTCGAGACGCGTACCCTCGGTGGTGACCAGCGTTTCGACCACACGCTGCGCCTGCAGCATCACCGTGGAGTTGAGCGCGCCCGGGTACTTCGAGAAGTCGCCGGACAATTTACGCAGGCGGCCTGCCCATTCCGTGGCGTTGAACTTCATCCGGGGAGGCTCGGAGAAGAAAACCTGCGGCTGCTCGACCGAGAAGTCGGCGGACCCATCTTCGGGCGCGGTACGCAGCTTCTCATCCGCCTTCATCTGGATCAGCCGCTGAGCCGCGTTGCGGTAGACCTGATCCGTATTCAGCCAGACCACGCGCCGGATGGCCGCGGCGTTATCGTCGAGCGCAATCGGATTGCCCACCGTGAAGCGCGGCGCACGCGAGTTTCCGGTGCGGCGATAGTTGTCGAACGCCGGATTCCCCACGCGCACGGTGATATCGAGAACCCGTTCCCGCGTGTGGCTCTGCTGATCGAGGGAGCCTTGGCTCGCCACCAGGAAATCGCTTTCCTCATCCGTCACCGAATACCCCATGAAATACGGAGGTGGTTCGCCTTTTTGTTTGAGCACCGCGAAGTTCCGGTTCAGTTCGTCGGTCAGGATTGTAGAGAGTGTGGATTGCGCGGAAGCGCAGGAGCATAAGAGCGCGAGAAGGAAGAGGTTACGCACGTACGTCCAGGATATCAGGCCTGGAACGAGCGCAACGACGTGGGCCACGGCGTAGGCCACGCATGGGAGCCAGGATTGGCAACCCTCGTGGAAGCATGGAGACGAGACTCGATGCCGTGCGCAAGGTTGCGTGCGCCACAAACGGCTGAAAGTTGACCCTCTGAAGGCGGTGCTGAAAAAGTCTCGGTGATGGGTCCTGCTCCGAAATTTTGCGGATGTGAAACGATCAATCTGACCTTAAGATCCGTCGATCAAATCCCGGGGCTTCGGAACTCGTAAGTAAATCCACGCGAGCTCTCTCCCCAAGCCCGTTCCAGAGGCTTACGCCGGAACTGAAACCAGCCCGCGGTCCTTGAGGCTGCTGAGCGCCAGGCCATAGCGGCCGCGGACCCCGGTCTTCTCGAAGATGTGCTTCAGATGGATTTTCACGGTTCCTGGCCGTATGCCGAGATCCAAGGCGATCTCTTTGTTCTTGAAACCTTGCTCCACCAGTTCGAGGACCTGCTGCTCGCGGGCGGTCAGTTCGCTACGCGGGTAGCGATCCGGACGGCCGGACTCTCGAAATACGCAGTCCTCCATCCAGTTGCGGCCTTGGGCCACGGTCCGAAGACAGGCTAATACCACGCTCGTAGCGGCCGTCTTGCGAAGAATTCCGCGGGCGCCCGCTTGCAGAAACCGGAGCGCTTCGGCTTCGGTCACCGATACCCCCCAGATCACCACGCCGCTACGAATTCCGGACGTTCTGGCTTCGGCCGTCTTGAGTTCCGAAAGCCATTCGAGGATCGCTTGAATGCCAAAGGCTTTATCCAGCATCAGGACTGAAGGCGGTTCGCGACGCGCGGTCTCCATCGCCCGGACCAATGAGTCCATCACGTCCAGGAATTGCAGGTCGGGACAGTCGCTCAACAGGGTCCGGACTCCCTCGGCTGTCACCGGCTGCGTATCGCAAATACTCACCGTTCGACGAGCCCCTGCCGTTAGGTCGAAGGGCGTTCCGTTCGTTCCAAGCATGTTCGTCACTTCTTTCTCTCACTTCGGACTCCTAAGTAACGGCCCGCAAAACGGAGCGCGGCGGCAGCGTTACTTGGCTTGTAATGATGGTGCCGCCGCACCTTTTGCTGACTAGGCCGGTCCTAGGAGATTCATCGGCCCGGGATACCACTCCTTTAACTGGAAGGCACTACTTTAAGTAGGAGGAAGGGTGAGAGCCTCTCATGTTATGATCGGGTCGGGCCATTTTACTGTCTTGAAACGCATTCCAATCCGGTCTCCCGGTCCCCATGCCAAGTCGTGAAGTCTCTGGTTCAGCCCTGAGCCGAACGGTCATCATCAGTCCCAGCCAGCGTATGTCGGAGGAGCTCGAACCACTCCTGCAAGCGCATCTGGCTGGGGCGGAGATCAATCACGTTCGGGGATACCCCTCCCCGCGGGACTTAGGCGGCGCGATCGGCGGTGGAACGCCGCACCTGGTGTTTCTGGATGTCGTCTCGGATCGCGATCAGGCGATCCAACTCATGGGCGAGATGGCCCGCCTCGGCCCGTCCATCCGGGTTGTCGCGCTCCTGGCCGGGAATGACCCCGACTTCATTTTGCGCTGCCTTCGGGCAGGCGCCGTCGATTTTATCGTCCAGCCCTTCAGCTCCGAACAGGTGGAGGGCGCCCTGGCGAAACTGGCGCGGATGAATCCCACACCGGCAGGGGCCGGCCGTGAACCAGCCAAGATTTTTGCAGTGATGCCCGCCAAAGGCGCTTGTGGAGCCACTACCATTGCCTGCAACCTGGCGTTTCAGTGGAAGCGCCTGGGCGCCAAACGAATCCTGCTGGCGGACCTGGATGCGCTCGCCGGCACCATCTCGTTCCTGCTCAAGATCAAATCCACGTTCAGCTTCCTGGACGCCCTGCAGCGGGCGCACGAGCTCGATCCCGATCTTTGGAACGCGATGGTGACGCCCGTAAACGGCGTGGACGTCCTGCTCGCGCCGGAACTGATGGCGGAAGGGGCGCAAGATTTGCGCGACCCGTCGCCCATTCTTGAGTTCGCGCGCCACTACTACGATGTGATCGTGGTGGATACCGGCGGCGTTTATGGCGACTGGAACCTGAATCAAGCGCGCCTGGCGAGCGACCTGTTATTGATTACGACCAATGAATTGCCGGCGCTGCAGGCCGCCCAACGCGCGCTCTCCTACCTCGATACGAATCGGATCGGGCGCTGGAAAGTGCGGCTGATCGTCAATCGCTATCATCGAGACGTCGGCCTGAACCGTGAAGTGATCGGCACTGCGCTCCACACCGAAGTTTATGACACACTCCCGAGCGACTATGACGCCGTTCAGAAAGGGTTGATGGAAGGCAAGCCGATTCCTTCGAGTACGCCTTTCGGCAAGAGCGTGATGCAACTCGCCGACCGATTGAGCGGGAGCACCGGGACCGGAAAGAAGAGTTCTCCCGTGGGCGGGTTGCTCGGTCTGTTTACCAGGACTACCAAGTAGCGCACAGCGCGGGACGCGCTCGCTGGTGAGTGAATACAATCGCGGCCCGCTGCGTTGTGCGCGATGTTTACTGAGTAGAACGGCATTCTTTGGAAAACCAACCATCGAGTTTTTAAACACACTCCAGCGAGCGAACCCGTGGACCTTCTCTTCCGTCTTCGAGCGATTCCCGGCCTCCAGGTCGTGGAAAACGCCGAGCTCTCTCACTACACTCGTTTTGGCATCGGGGGCCCGGCGCGCATTCTAGCGGATGCCTCCACCGAGCCGGCCCTCAACCTGGCCCTGGCGGCGCTCCACCAGAGTCCTAACCAAAGGTACATGGTGATCGGTGGCGGAACCAACCTGGTGGCGAGTGACGAAGGATTCCCGGGCGTGATCCTGCGCTACACGGCGCCCTCCATAGAAGTGGACGGGACTATGCTGCATGTAGCGGCGGGAGCCGCCCTGCAAGACCTGGTCGACGTGAGCATCTCCTGGGGACTGCGGGGCCTCGAGACCATGACCGGAATTCCCGGCTGGGTGGGCGGCGCGGTCTACGGAAACGCCGGCGCGTATGGCCATTCGATCGACCAGCGCATCGAGCGGGTCCGGTTCTTCGACGGCGCAGCGGTACAGGAGATCGGGAACGCGGAATGCCAGTTCCGCTATCGGGAGAGTATCTTCAAGCGGAATAAGCATTGGATCGTGATCCTAGCCTCGTTACGAATGGATCGCGCCGAGCCGGCCGAGCTTCAGGCCACCGCCGATCGAATCCTGAAAATCCGCAACGAAAAGTATCCGCCGTCCATGCGCTGCGCCGGGAGCATTTTCAAGAATCTGCTGCTCGGTGAAATTCTCGAGCCCGCCCGATCTCAGGTACCCCCTCAGGTGGTGAGAGAAGGCAAGGTGCCCTCCGCTTACTTCCTCGAACTGGCCGGCGCCAAGGGCATGGCGAGAGGAGATGTCCGCGTGGCCGATTATCACGCCAATCTGATCTATAATGCCGGAGGCGGCAGGGCCCGCGAAGTCCGCGAATTGATCCAGGAGCTGAAGCGCCGTGTACTCGATCGATTCGGGCTGGAGCTCGAAGAAGAAGTTCAGTATGTAGAGTGACGGGCACCGCCATCGAGGTCGATCCACATGCCCGTATTTATCTCGTTGCTCCGAGGCATCAATGTCGGGGGTAACAAAATCGTCAAGATGGACGCCCTCCAGCAGGTCTATTCGTCTTTGGGATTCGCGCGCGTCCAGACTCATCTGCAGAGTGGAAATGTTCTATTCCAAAGCGAACTTACGGATCGCGCCCGGCTGGCGAAGAAGATCGAGGATGCGATCGAAGAGACTTTCGGTTTTCAATCCGACATCGTCCTTCGCAATTCCGCCCAACTTCGCGAGGTGATCGCCAGAAGTCCCTGGTCGACCGAACAACTTGCCGATCCAGGCAGACTGTTGGTCCTGTTCCTCTCCGGCGTACCTGATTCCGCGGCCCTGCGGGACTTCTTGAAAGCGCACGCCGGTCCTGAGGAAATCGCGGCGAAAGGGCAAGAACTCTATCTGTCCTTTCCCACGGGAATGGGTCAATCCAAACTCAACACTGTTCAACTTTTGAAGAAACTGAAGACGTCGGGAACGGGGAGAAACTGGAACACGGTCACGAAGCTCCTCGAACTCGCGCAACGTATGGATGCTCTCTAGAATCCTAGAGCCAAGAAACGTGTTGCAGTTGAGTCGAGTATTCATTCAGCCACTGCATGTTTATACATGCTTGTCCGAGCGTTCTGTGGTTTCCCTTCGCGAAAGTCTCATCGCCCTTGCGGATCATGGCCAACTCTGCTTTCGTCGGCTTGTAAGTTGCCTGTACGGACGTAATCGTGAAAATCCCCGGCGATGCGTTGAATTGGAGCTTGCCGCCATTTTTCATGCGGGCTTGACGCTTCACGCTGGAGGGCACGATCAGGTCCGCTTTAGGCTTCAACATCAACATGAGGCGCCGAGCTACTCGTACCGCAGCGCTTCCACGGGAGCGATGCGCGTGGCGCTGCGGGCTGGATACAGCGTCGCGATCAGGCTCACGCCCATGGCCACCGCCCCGATCCATAGCGCGTCGAGCAACCGTGGATCGAACGGCACGAAGGAGATGGAATAGACCGATTCGTCCAGACCGAACCAACGGTAGCGGTTCGCGAGATAAGAGAGCGTGTAACCCATCACGAGGCCCAAGGACGTCCCCACCGCGCCGATCAGCGCGCCTTCCAAGACGAAGATCTTCCGGATTTGCACGACCCGCGCACCCATCGACATAAGGATTGCGATATCGCGGTGCTTTTCCATCACCATCATGACCAGCGTGATCAGGATGTTGAGCGCGGCCACGATCAGGATCAAGCCGATGGTGATCAGCGTGGCCAGGCGCTCCATGCTCAGCGCGTTCAAAAGCTGCCGGTTTTGCTCGCCCCACGTGGTGGCGGCCAGTTTTGGCCCAATCAGCGGCGCAGCGGCCGCGGCAACTTCGTCCGCGCGGTAGATGTCATCCAGTTTGAGTTCGATGCTGTTGACCACATCGGGAAGATCGAACGCCTTTTGCGCCGCCGGGAGCGACAGGTACGCCCAATTCATGTCTTGATCGTAGAAACCGGTTTCGAAGATCCCCGCGACACGCATTCTGACGAAACTGGGCTGGGGTCCGAACGGAGTGAGCTCGCCATTGGGAATCACCAGCGTCACTTGTTTGCCGACCACGGCGCCGCTGTTCTGGGCAAGACGCGAGCCGAGGACGATGCCCGGCAGATCGCCGGTCTCGCGCAGTCCGTCGAGCGATCCGGCCTTCAAATGCAGGAGCGCGTCGGCGATCGCCGCGCCCGGACGCACGTCGACGCCTTTGATTTCGACGCCTCCACCGTTCACGGGGCCGTTCAGGTACGCGCCGTCATAAAGCGCCGGCGTGGAGCTTTTCACATGAGGCAGATGCGAGAGCCTGGCTGCGATCTGCTCCCAGCCCTCGATTCCAGGTCCGCGTTCCTTCTCGAGAATCATCACATGAGCGGTTGCGTCGAGCAAGTTCCGTTGCAGCGTGCCGCGGAATCCGTTGTTGACCGCGAGTGCAATCACCAGCGCCATCACCCCCGCCGCCACGCCGATCACCGAAATCACGGTGATGACGGAAATGACCACCTGTTTCCGCTTGGCGCGCAGGTAGCGGCGGGCGATGAAAAGTTCAAACATTCCTTATTCCAATGAAAAGCCAATGAGCCGCGGATCAACGCGGATGAACGCGGATAACACAATTTGTTTCCATCGGCGTTGATTCGTGGTCATCGGCGAGCTAGGGGCAAGAATGCGGGTCATGTTCTTCTGACTCTCCCCACTAGGCCTCGCGGTCGGCCTCCTTGAGCTTCCGCGCGATCCCGATTTCTCCCTCCGGACGCAACAGCGGGAATAGAATGACATCGCGGATCGACTTCGAATCCGTCAGAATCATGGTCAACCGATCGATGCCGATGCCTTCGCCCCCCGTCGGCGGCATCCCGTACGACATGGCTCGAAGATAATCCTCGTCCATTTGATGCGCTTCCTCGTCGCCCGCCGCGCCCATGGCAAGCTGCATTTCAAAACGCCTGCGCTGCTCCTGTGGATCGTTCAACTCGGTATAGGCATTGCCGATCTCCATTCCGGCGGCGTAGATCTCGAATCTCTCTACGAAGGCCGGATCGCTCCGCTTGTTCTTCGAAAGCGGCGACACTTCGACGGGATAGTCGTAGATGATGGTCGGCTGGTACAGGGTCGGCTCCACGTTCCGCTCGAAGGCCTCCACCAACGCGTGGCCACGCAGGGGCACTGGAGAGTCCACCGCTTCCTGCATCGAGACCCGGCGGATATTGCCGAAATCGAGTGGAGTCCCCTGATAATCGACCACGGTCGAACCGGTGGCGTCGATCGCAGTTTGCCTCAGCAACTGCGCTGTAAGATCCATGAGCCCATGGTAATCGGTGTACGCCTGATAGAACTCGAGCATCGTGAATTCGGGGTTGTGATGCGTTGAGATCCCTTCATTCCGGAAGTTGCGATTGATCTCGTAAACGCGTTCGAGGCCGCCTACCACGAGTCTCTTCAGGTACAGTTCCGGAGCGATGCGGAGGTACAGATCCAGGTCGAGCGTATTGTGGTGCGTGGTGAACGGACGGGCCGTCGCGCCGCCGTAGAGCGGCTGCATCATGGGCGTCTCCACCTCGACGAATCCGCGCTCCTCAAGTTGCCGGCGGAGCGACGACACGATCTTCGCCCGCGTGACGAAAACCTTTTGCGATGCGGGATTGGCGATCAGATCCAAATAACGCTGGCGATAGCGAATTTCCAGGTCCTCCAGCCCGTGCCACTTCTCCGGCATAGTGAGGAGAATTTTTGAAAGAAACGTCAGCTTCTCGGCGTGCACGCTCAGTTCGCCGGTGCGCGTGCGGAACAAGTACCCCTCGACGCCGATGATGTCGCCGATGTCGAGAATCTCGTAGAGCTTATATTCCGCCTCCGGTACCGCGTCCTTCCGGACGTAGATCTGCAGACGCTCGCCCGATTGCATCAAGTGCAGGAATCCCGCCTTCCCCATCCGGCGAATGGTCTGGATGCGGCCGGCGATACGCACGCCGGGCTTCTCCGCGAGCGCGGCCTCCGTCCGGGCGCCGTATTCGACAAGAATGCTGGGAATGGTATGCGTGAAATCGAAGCGCTGCCCGTATGCGCGGAATCCAAGCGCCTCAATTTCGGCGGCGCGGCGCACGCGCTGCTCTAACAATTCGTCTTCGAGGGACAAGAAGAGACTCCTTCAGGAGCAGTATAGAGGATGCTCACCGCCGGACGATCACTTCCCGCAAATGGTCGCGAGTGAGAAAGAACTTGACGGACTGGAAATCCTGAAAGAGTTTTTCGAGGTTCCGGTTGTTGAAGAACTGGGACGGCCGCCGCCGGCCACGCGGCGCAAGCTGAATGGTCTGATGATCGGAGACGCGAAAGAAATAGGTGGGGATGGTCTCGACGCGCTCCTCGGCGTGGAAGACCGCCAGCAGACAGGAGCCGGGCCGCAGCACGCGATGCAGGCGTGCGACTACGGTTTGCAGCAGGGGCGGCGAAAGAAACTGCAATGCATCCCACACCAGGACTCCATCGAAGTTCTCGTCCGGGAAGCTGAGAACCGCGTCGAGGAACTTGGCGACCCTCGACGGACTACTCTGATTCTCGTAGAAATCGCCATCACCGAAGCCCTGGTCGAGCTGATGGAGGAAGTCGTCGGAATAGAGCCGGTGGCCGTAGCCGGTAACGAAGCTTACCGTCGCCTGGCTGGCGCCGGCGAGATCGAGAATCGAGAGACCGGAACGCTGTTCGAGCGAAGCGCAGAATTGATCGAGGCCGTGACTGTGCCTGGTCTCCAAAGCGCTAACGCTTGGCATCTCCAGCGCCCGCGGCGAGCGCGGACGAGACCGGCGAAATCGAAGGGTTCGCCGCCGTGGCGGAAGCGACCGGCTGCGGCTTGGGAGCGGCAGCGGCGGGCTTGGGCGCCTCGGTGGCGGAAGCGACCGGCTGCGGCTTGGGCGCGGCGGCGGACTTCGGGGCCTCGGCCTTCACGATATCGATGTTGCCCTTGAAATACGCACCGTCCTCGATCACGATGCGAGCCGTTTTGATGTCCCCCACGAGTTTCGCGTCCTTGCGGATATCGAGCTTGTCGGTGGTCTCCACGTTGCCATGGATGGTGCCGAGCACGACGATCTCGCGCGCCTTCACGCTGGCCATTACTTTCCCATTGGGGCCCACCGTCAAACGGTGCTCCTGCAACTCCACGGTGCCTTCCACTTCCCCGTCGATGGTCAGATCCTCGCGGCTGAAAATCTGCCCTTTGACGATGACGGACTTGCCCACGACGGCGTTTCCGCCGCGCGGGGCGTCATGATGCGATTCACTGCTGCGGCCGGGTAGCGTGGACATGGGGATTCCCTCCTTGGCAAGCTCGGACGAAGTCGGCGGGGCCGAAATCGGCTTAGGTGTCTGTTCTTCTTCTCTCCGGCGGTTCCACATGGGAGCGCCTCCCTTCGGTGAATGGACTCCGGAGCAGGCAGCCTGAGCAACAGGATACGCATCCGGCGCGCGCTCACCGCGGAAAACCCGGGACACAGCGCGACTGTTCTCTATACTACTACGGGCTTGTGATACGAAGGGAACGGCCGCCGTTACAAAAGAATGTTACGGAAAAATGCCGTGAGGCGATCCAACGGGCAGACGTTAGCGACAGAATCCGGTTGCTCAGCCTACAATAGAGCTGTGCAGCTGTCCCGCATGACCCTGCTTGCCCTTACGGCGCTGGCCCTGACGGCCCCGCTAGTCTGCGCGGCGCCGCCAGAGATCTTTCCGCTCAAAGACATCCGGGCCGGGCAGCAGGGTGTCGGGCGCACGGTTTTCTCCGGAGCCAAGATTGAAGAGTTCCGGGTAGAGATCCTGGGGGTCCTTGAAAACATTGGCCCGAAAGAATCCATCATTCTGGCCCGGCTCAAGGGCGGGCCGCTGGCGGAAACGGGCGTTCTGCAAGGGATGAGCGGGTCGCCGGTATATATCGACGGACGTCTGGCGGGCGCCGTCGCGCTGAGTTTTCCATTGTCGAAGGAAGCGATTGCCGGAATCCGTCCGATTGAGGACATGCTGCGGGTTGAGCCGGGACCGAAACCGGCCCGAAACATCGCGTCGCTGCCCCGCCGCTACCCGATCGCGATGGGGAGCTCCGCGCCGGCTGGGACTTACGATGACAAGCTGCGTTCGGCGCGGTTGGAGGAAATCGCCACGCCCGTTTCGTTTGCGGGGTTTACGGCTGCGACGCTGGAACATTTCGGCGCGCAGCTTCGCGACCTCGGCATGGATCCGCGGCAGGGTGTTTCCGGAGGCGGACAACCGGCGGATCGGCTGGGCGATCCGAGCCAAATCCAACCAGGCTCCATGATCTCCGTGCAGCTCCTTTCCGGAGATATGAGCATGGGGGCCGATGGTACGGTCACTTATGTGGACGGTAACCGGGTTTTCGCGTTCGGGCACCGCTTCCTTTCGGGCGGCGACAGCGATCTCCCCTTCGCTCGCGCGGAGGTGCTCACGCTGCTGCCGAATCTTTCCAGCTCGTTCAAGATCTCGGCCGCGCGCGAGTGGATGGGCTCCATCACCGAGGATCGCGATACGGCCGTTTCCGGATTGATGGGACGCCGCGCGGCCACGACGCCCACGGAGATTCACGTCGGCGCGAACACGTATCGCATGAACCTGGTTCAGGATCGCGTCATGACGCCGCTGGTCGCGCAAATGGCCGTCTACTCCGCGATCGACTCGACCGAGCGCACGCTTGGGTCCGCTACGTTTGCTCTCCGGGGCCGCCTGGATTTCGCCGGCGGTTCGGTTGGCATCAACGACGTGTACAGCGGCGACGTCAACGTGGCGGCTTTCGCGGCGCAGGGTGTATCCTCGCCTTTGGGTTATGCGCTTCAGAGCGGATTCGAGACGCTCAAATTGAAGGGGATCTCGCTGGATGTGAGTGTCGTCGACCGGCGGAGCCAGTTGCAGATCGCCGACCTCTCCGCGCCACGATCCGTGCGTCCGGGCCAGGATGTCGAGCTGACCGTGACGCTCTCGGGCGAAAATGGCGTGGAGACGCCCAAGACCGTGCGCTACCACGTGCCCGTGGGCGCGCCGTACGGGATGCTGTACTTCACGGCCTCCGATGCGACGGCGACGAATATGCTGGAGCTGCAAGCGGCCATCGCGACTCCGTCCCATTCGCCGGCGCAGGTGTTGGAACTTCTGAACAGCCTCCGCGCGAATACCAAGGCCTACGTGCGCGTGTGGCGCGCGGACAACGTCTATACAGTGGACGGGCGGGATTTGCCGGATCCGCCGCCCTCGCTCGCCATGATCCTCGGCAGGGCCCAGGTGGGCTCCGCGGCGCTGTTGAACGTACGCGGGTCGAAAGTCACCGAGATCGAAATTCCGGCCGGAAACTTCGTGGTGACCGGATCGAAGACGGCCCAGATCGAGGTGAAGGAGTGAGGCTCTCCAAATCGCGCGCGGCTTTTCTTACCACCGTCGCGATGGGCGCCGGCGTCCTCGCGATCCAGGTTTCCTTCGCGGCGACCACGGCCACATGGGAGATGAACGGCTATCAGGATTTTCTGCGCGGACGCCTCAGCGGCCTCTCCCTCACCCGCGATGGGCGGTTGGTGTTGGGGCCCAAGATCGATACCGTGTTCTCTTCCGATCAGCCGGAGATCTGGAGCGTGGCGCGGGCTTCGGACGGCTCGCTATACCTGGGTACGGGAAATCGCGGCCGCCTGTACAAGATTGACGCGTCCGGCAAGAGTTCTCTCTTGTGGACCGCGGATCAGTCCGAGATCTTCGCCGTCGCGGTCGACTCGAAGGGTGTGGTCTACGCCGGCACGTCGCCCGACGGCAAGATTTATCGCATTGAACAAGGTAAAGCCGCCGAATACTTCGCCCCCGCGCAGCGCTACATCTGGGGACTGGCGTTCGCGCCCGACGGATCGCTCTTCGTCGCGACCGGCGATCAGGGAAAAATCTTCCGCGTCACGGCGTCTTCCGGCGGAACGGGCGGTCACGGCGAACTGTATTACGAGACAGGCCAGTCGCATGTAACGTCCCTCGCCTTCGACCGCGAAGGCCGATTGCTGGCCGGGAGTGAGCCGAACGGAATCCTGTATCGCATCGCGGCGCCCGCGACGTCTGGGCCGGGCGCGTCGTCCGCCAACGGGCCGTCAGCCAAAGGCTTCGTGCTGTACGGTGCAAATCTGCCGGAAATCCGCGCGATCGTGTCCGCACCCGACGGAACCATCTATGCGGCTGCCCTGGGAGGTAGCATGGCACGCCGGGTGGGTGCTGCTTCCGGCGCGGCCGGCGCAGCCGGTGTCACGGCCGTCACGGCTCCCGGCATGAGCATCACGGTAACCGACGTCCAGGCGGGCATCGGTCCGAATCCCGCGCCTGCGGCGCCGAAAGCCCCCGCCGCGCCTGCAACCCAGGCAACCCCCGTATCGGCCTCGCCCGCTGTCGAGTACGCCGGGGCTGAACGTTCGGCGCTCTACAAGATCCGTCCCGACAACACCGTGGAGACGATGTGGACGTCGAAGGAAGAAAACATTTACGATCTTCTCCTCAATCCCGCCGGCAGCATTCTGTTCGTGACCGACGCGCAAAGCCGCATCTATCGCCTAGATCGCGATCGCAAGGCCACCCTGGTGGCGCAGGGCAACGAGGGGGAAGGCATGCGGCTGCTCGATTCTCCGGCGGGCGTCATCGCGGCAACCGGCAACCTGGGGAAGATTCTGAGACTCGAATCGGCGGCGGGCGCGAGCGGATGGTTCGAATCGCCGGTGCACGACGCAGGCACGGTGGCGCGGTGGGGACGCCTGACCTGGCGCGGCGATCCGAACGGAATCACGTTCCGGACGCGTGCGGGAAACTCCGCACGGCCGGATGCGACCTGGAGCGAATGGTCGGACCCGATCACGAATCCGGATCAATCCTTGGTGCGGAGCCCGAATGCGCGTTACATCCAATGGCGAGCCGAATTCGCCGGCGGCGCCGGGTCCCCGCCCGCGCTGGACAGCGTTACGGTCGCCTTCCTGCCGCAGAATACTCCGCCCACCGTGCGCAGCATCAACGTCAGTACGCAAGCGCAAAGCGCCGCGAAATCGGCGAATGCCACCGCTGCGGCAGCGAACGCGGCCTATTCGATTACGGTGACGGACACTGGCGAGACTTCCTCAGCGGCCGGGGCGTCCTCCCAGACGCTGTCCCGGGGCGCGGGCCAGCAGATTCAGGTTTCCTGGCAAGCCGACGATCCGGATGGAGACCGTCTAATCTTCACCCTATACTTCCGCGGCGAAGACGAGCGCGAATGGAAGCTCCTGCGCTCCAACATGAACGAGAACACGTACCTGCTTGACGCGGACGTGCTCGCCGATGGCCGCTATTATTTCAAGGTGACGGCGTCGGATCGTCCGTCGAACCCGGCGGAATTCGCGCAGGAAGCGGAACTGGTCAGCGCTCCGGTGCTGATCGATAACACCCCTCCGCAGGTGAACGTGAGCGCTCCGCGGCGCACCGGTGGATCGCTCGAGATCGATGTTGACGCGGAAGACCGCGGCGGCGTCCTCCGGCGCTGCGAGTATTCGATCGACGCCGGTCCCTGGCTGCCGGTGGAGGCCGCCGACGGTGTGACCGATTCCGCGCGGGAGCAGTTCAATATTCGCGTGCGGGATCTGCCGGCCGGCGAACACCTGGTCGTGATCCGTGTCTATGACGCCGCAGGAAACGCCGGCCTGGCGAAAGTGATCGCGAGGTAGGAGTGGTTGCGCACGGCCAGGCGCGCTGATCCGCGTATAACGAAAAGCCGCGCCGGCGTGGGAACGGTCTTCACTGGCCGAATAGGCTCATCGGAACGTCCGCCCAATCTCCGCTGTAGGAAGGGCTGCGTCTTTTGAAAACCGCCCTTCGCAGTCACGGCTTCAAGCGACCGCAGTTATTTTGCCGAGCCGCGACCGAGAGAGCGGTTTCACACCCGCTCGTGCGGCAAGCGGTTCCCCAAGAGTGCCGAAATCGCCGGGATAGGTTAGTAGTAGGAACCGGCAGGGGAGCAGGCGAACCGCTCGACCGAATCCTAGCTGTCCGAATCCTAGCGCCTCGCGCAGTTCGTCAGCCGCTTCTGAGTAACGGTCCGCAATACGGACCGCCGCGGCAGCGTTACTTGAATTGTAATGAGGGCGCGGCCGCACCCTTTGCGGGCTATACTGAAAGTCTCCCCCGGATCGAGATTTGATCCATGGCCAATCCGTTCGTTCATCTTCACTGCCACACCGATTATTCACTCCTCGACGGCGCGTGTGAAATCTCGCAATTGATGAGCCTGGTCAAAGAGCAGAACATGCCCGCGGTCGCGATGACCGACCACGGCAACCTGTTCGGCGCGGTGGAGTTCTACAACAAGGCCAAGGAGAAAGGCATCCATCCGGTAATCGGCTGCGAAGTGTACGTCTCACAGCAGTCCTATACCGTCAAGAGCGATTCGAATCGCTACAACCATCTGGTGCTGTTGTGCGAGAACCAGGAAGGTTATCGGAACCTGATCAATCTGGTGTCCACCGCGTATCTGGACGGGTTCTATTACAAGCCGCGCATCGATAAAGATCTGCTCTCGCGGCATTCCAAGGGACTGATCGCGCTTTCGGCTTGCCTCCGCGGCGATATCAACGAAACACTGCTCTCCGACCGCTACGACGAGGCCCGGCGGATCGCTTACGAATACCAGGATCTGTTTGGGCCGAAGAATTTCTTCCTCGAGTTGCAGGACCACGGCCTCGAACAGGACAGCCGCGTGCTGCCTATGATCGGACGCCTGGCGGCGGACACCGGCATTCCGCTCGTCGCCACCAACGATTCGCACTACCTGCGCAAGGACGACGCACGCGCCCACGAAATCCTGCTGTGCATTCAGACCGGCAAGACCATGTCGGATCCGAATCGCATGCGCTTCACCCAGCCGGCCTTTTATCTGAAATCGCGGCAAGAGATGATGGCGCTGTTTGGCGAAGTGGAGGAAGCGCTCGACCGAACCTACGACATCGCGCAGCGGTGCCAGATCAAAATGGATCCGGTCGCCGAGCCGTTCCCCAAGTTCCCCATTCCGGAGGGCTACTCGACCGATACATTCTTCGAGTACGCCGCTCGCCAGGGATTCGAGAAGCGGCGCGGACGTTTGGAGTCACTCGCCGCGCAGGGACGGCTAAAGCACGCTCTCGCCGAATACGCCGAGCGCCTGGACACCGAAATCAAGATGATCCAGCAGATGAAGTTCTCCGGCTACTTCCTCATCGTCTGGGATTTCATCCGCTTCGCCAAACAAAGAGGGATTCCCGTCGGCCCCGGGCGAGGTTCGGCTACGGGCAGCCTGGTGAGCTGGGCCATGGACATCACCGACATCGATCCGCTCCAGTATGGGCTGATTTTTGAGCGCTTCCTGAACCCCGAGCGCGTCAGCATGCCCGACATCGATATCGACTTTTGCACCAGGGGACGGGGCGAAGTGATCCAGTACGTCACCGAAAAATACGGCCGCGAGCAAGTGGCGCAAATCATCACCTTCGGGACTCTGGGAGCGCGCGCCGCGATCAAGGATGTGGGCCGCGTGCTCGACATGAGTTTCGCGGAAGTGGACCGGATCACGAAGCTGATCCCCACCATGCCGCTGAACATCAAGCTCGAGGCAGCGCGGAAGATGGAGCCGCAGATCGACGAGCTGGCGCGCCAGGAACCGCGGGTCCGGGAGGTGCTCGAAGTGGCGCAGCGCCTCGAAGGCGTCGCGCGCAACGCCAGCGTTCACGCGGCCGGAGTGGTGATCTCACCCGTGCCGCTCAAGGAGCTGGTTCCGCTCTATAAGACGAACAAAGACGAAATTGTCACGCAGTACGACATGGTGGGCCTGGAGAAACTATCGCTTCTCAAGATGGATTTCCTTGGGCTGACCACGCTCACCATCATCGACGACACGCTGAAGCTGATCGAGCGTCATCGCGGGGAAAAGCTGCGGGTGGAGGACCTTCCGCTCGACGATCCCGAGACCTACCAGGCCGTGTTCAGCAAGGGCCTGACCAGCGGCATCTTCCAGTTCGAGTCCGCCGGCATGCGAGACATTCTGCGCCGCTACCAGCCGGACCGGCTGGACGATCTGATCGCCCTCAATGCTCTTTACCGGCCCGGTCCCATGGACATGATCGACGATTTCATCGATCGCAAGCACGGCCGCAAGGAAGTGACCTACGATTTCCCGGAATTGAAGGACATTCTAGAAGAGTCGTTCGGCGTGATTGTTTACCAGGAACAAGTGATGCAGATATCGAGCCGCCTGGCCGGATATTCACTCGGCGAGGCCGACCTGCTGCGGCGAGCCATGGGCAAGAAGAAAGTCGAAGAGATGGCCAAGCAGCGCGAACGCTTCCTCGAGGGAGCCAAAGCCAAGGGCCACCACCCGCGCAAGGTGGAGAAGATCTTCGATCAGATGGCCAAGTTCGCCGGCTACGGCTTCAACAAGTCCCACTCGGCCGCCTACGCTTACCTCGCGTTCCTGATCGCGTATTTGAAGACGCACTATCCGCTCGAGTTCATGTCGGCCCTGCTGACCTCGGAAACCGGCAACACGGCGAAAGTGGTGAAGTACATCAGCGAGTGCCGCGAAATGGGGATTCGGGTCCTCCCGCCGGATGTCAACTCGTCCGCCTTTACCTTTACGCCGGTGGAAGAGGCCGATGAATCCGGAATCCGGTTTGGACTGGGAGCGATCAAGAACGTCGGCGCGAACGCCGTGGAATCGATCGTGAAGGCGCGGACCCAGGGCGGGCGCTTCCTCTCCCTCTACGATTTCGCGGAACGGGTGGACCTGGGCGCGGTAAACCGCCGCATGATCGAGAGTTTCATTAAGGCCGGAGCGATGGACAACCTCGACGGCAGCCGCGCGCAAATGATGGCGGTGATCGATAGCGCCATGGAGACCGGCGCGCGCGCATGGCGGGACCGGGCGAGCGGCCAATCCGGCCTGTTCGCAACACTGATCGAAGAGGAGCCGGCGGCCAATCATCCACTCCCGAACGTCCCGGACTGGACCGCCCAGGAGAAGCTCGGCGGCGAAAAGGAGATGCTCGGGTTCTACATCACCGGGCATCCACTCGACCAGTACATCGATAAGGTGCGCGAGCTCTCCACCCACACATCGTCGAACCTGGAGGGCCTGGCCAAGAATACTGAGGTGGCGCTGTGCGGCATTCTGACGGGGGTGCAGCGGCGCCGCAGCCGGGAAGGGAAATCGTGGGCGTCGATGCAAATCGAGGACCTGGAAGGGGCCATTGAAGCGATGGTGTTCTCCACGCAATATGACCGTCTCCTGCCGTCGCTCGCGGAAGACACCGCCGTGCTGGTGCGCGGGCTGGTACTTCCGGAAGAGAACGCTCCGCCCAAGATCTCGGTACAGGATATCGTGCCCCTGGCGGTGGCGCACGTGCGGATGCCGTCGCTCATCTCGATTCGGGTGCCGATGAACGGCTCCGGGCCCAATGACACGGACCGTTCGGCCACCGGCCTGGATCGCTCCGCGGCGGGCCTCGACCGCTCCGCTGCGCTCCAGCAATTGTTCGCGAACAAGCCCGGCGAGACCGAGGTCCGGCTGCGCCTCGAAAAGCCGCGCGACTTCTCGGTTATCCTGGACGTTACGGCTAAAGTGCGCCCGGATAAGGAATTTTGCGCCGAAGTGGCCCGCCTCTGCGGACCCGAAGCGCTGGAGATTCTGGCCGGGTAGCGGGGCCGCGCCCTGATCGCGCGGCACATTAAATCGAGGCCAAGACATCGGTAACCGAGCGAACTAGAGAACCCTCGTCGAAAGCAAACCTATCGAATGTCCGATTCGCCCTCCCCGATACCGACCAACCCGGGCTGGGAACGCGTGCAGCTCGCGCGGCACCCCAAGCGGCCGCATTCGCTCGATTACATCCAGCGTTTGTTCACCGATTTTCAGGAACTGCACGGCGACCGCTTCTACGGGGATGACCATGCGATTGTGGCGGGGATGGCCTGGTTCGATTCTCGGCCGTTGATGATCCTCGGCCAGCAGAAGGGCCGCGACACCAAGCAGAAGCTGTTCCGCAATTTTGGGATGTCGAAGCCGGAAGGCTACCGCAAGGCCATGCGCCTGATGGAAATGGCAGCCAAGTTCTCGCGGCCCATCGTGACGTTCCTCGATACGCCGGGCGCCTATCCCGGTATCGATGCCGAAGAGCGCGGGCAGGCCGAAGCGATCGCGACGAACCTGCGCGAAATGTCGCGGCTCGCGGTTCCGATCGTGGTCGTAGTGATCGGTGAGGGCGGGAGCGGCGGCGCCCTGGGTCTGGGTGTCGGGAATCGGATTTATATGCTCGCGAACGCCGTCTACAGCGTGATTTCGCCCGAGAGCTGCGCGGCGATCATCTATCGGGATTCGGGCCGCGCCCCGGACGCCGCCGCGGCGCTGAAGATAACCGCGCCGGATCTGCTCGAACTGGGTTTGATCGATGGCATTGTGCCCGAGCCGGGCGCGGGCGCGCACACCGATCCGGATCTGGCCGCCGAAGCGCTCCGGCTGATCTTGCGCGGCAGCCTGGCGGAGCTTTCACACTTGGACGCGAAGCAACTGGTGAACGACCGCTACGAGAAGTTCCGCCGCATGGGCTCGTTCTTTGCGGAATCGGCCGCGTCACTGGGGTGAAGCCGGGGAGGGTGACGAAGCGCTAGCAGGATGCTGAAAAAGTCCGAATAAGCGATTTTGAGCCGCAGATGAACACCGATGAACACGGATAACACATTTGCTTCCATCGGCGTTCATCTGTGTTCATCAGCGGCTAATACATGGTTGTAGATCTGTTTTCCCGGAAGGGAGATCCATGACGAAAAAACCCGTTCTCATAGGCATCCTGTTCGTTCTGATTATCATCGCAGTGCTGGCCTACTCGTCGATGAACCTGGCGAAGTATCGCGTGGAAGTTTGCATGACCTTCAACGGCCGCACGAACTGCCGCACCGCGTCGGGGTCGACCGAGGAGTTTGCGCAACGGGCGGCGGTGACCAATGCGTGCGCCGATATCGCCTCCGGCGTCACCGATTCGATCGCCTGCGAGCAATCCAAGCCCACCAAGCTGACCTGGTTGAAGTAGGCCGCCCATGGCATGCACATTGTAAAGTACACTGTACTAGATAAAGTGCCTGATGGCCGAAGACCCACAGCCGCAAAAAATTCCGCTGATTTTTTACCACACGGCGTTGGGTAGCGAGCCCGTGAGGGAGTGGCTTAAAGGGCTCGATGAAGCGGAGCGTCAGGCGATTGGGAAGGACCTGCTGCGGGCGCAATGGCGGTGGCCGGTGGGAATGCCGCTGTGCCGCCCGATGGGAAACGGGTTGTGGGAGGTCCGAACGGACCTTCCGACGAAACGGACGGCGCGTGTATTGCTCTGCCTTTACCGCGAGCACCTGGTCGCGTTGCACGGGTTCATCAAGAAAACACGAGCCACGCCGGTTGAGGATTTGGCAACGGCGCGAAAGCGCCGGAAGGAGTTGGCCTCGAAGGGTAAGGAGTAAACGTGATGAGCAAGAAGCATATGGGTTCGAGCATTGATGACTTCCTCAAGGAGGAGGGCATTTTCGAAGAGGCGCAAGCGCAGGCGGTCAAGGAGGTCGTCGCGTGGCAGCTCGCCGATGCCATGAAGAAGAAAAAAATCTCTAAGAACAGAATGGCCACGCTGCTCAAGACGAGCCGCACGCAGGTTGACCGGCTCCTCAATGCGAAGGACGATATCACGCTGTCGAGCCTGCAGCGGGCCGCGGCCATGGTAGGCCGCCGGGTCACAATCGAGCTGGTGTAGGCGACCAAGACTTTCACGGCTCTGCGCGAGTCGCCGTGTCATGCAAAAAACCAGGCCAAAGCCCACCAGCCGGAGACGTGTCGCCTAAAATTGGCTACCGGGGCTGAGAAGCCGATGATGCGGGACGCGGGGTAAACCCCCAGAAACCATCGGAGCCCGTACAGGCCGAGAAACAGCTGTTTCATATTGCGGCGGGTGGCGTTGTTAGCTTGACTAACTTGCGCAAGACGGAGTTCGGCGCGAAACAGTTCCCAGTCCGCCTGGCGGTGGCAAGGCACGGTTCAAGCAACGGGCGAGCAGTGTCACCTGCGGAATTAGTGAGTGTTTGGCCCTTTGGGAAGCGCGGCGGACTTTATTCGCTTGGGCGTCTGGAACGCGCGATGAATCCACCGCAGTCAATCGTCTTGACCGTACCGGGCTGCGCTTCGTCAAAGGCTGCGGAGATCTCTTGAATGTAGGGCCTGACCACGGGCCAGTTGATCGCGGACATGATCGGCACGGCGAACGGTCGCCCTTCGAGCTGCTGTTGTTGGTCCATGTTCTTGTCGCCGGTCAGAAAAACGTCGAAGCGTTCCCGCTCGATCAGGATCAACAACGCACCGTTTTTGATGCCGCCCCATTCCATGCTGACGACGCTGTGAATCTCATGCCGGGGCAGCAAAGGGACGAGCTTAGCCGGTACGTCCTCGTCGAACAGAATCTTCAAGGCTGCGCCTGAAGTTGATGTTCCGCGCGATAGGCGAGAATGGCGCGGATGGCATCCAGGCCAGCTTCCGGGTAGCAATCGAGGGTTTCCGCTATGGCCGCGTCCGGCGACATTCCCTCATCGCGAAAAGCGTCATAGTTCCCGGTAATTGCTTCCACCGGCAAGCGAGTATTCTTAAGCAGCGGTGCGCCGCTGACCTTGCCGGGGATGATCTCGACCAAGGGGCATTGCGACCAATCGAGGCTTGCCATGGTTCTACCCTCCCTTGATCGTAGCCTTCTACCACGGTTCGGCGGCGTCATGAAAAAACGGACGCTCCGGCAATTCTCAACACTTACCCGTTGAGACACTCGTTTTTCAGGCACACGGTGATGCCGGTTGCGCGGATTTGGAGGTTTCCGGTCCGTGTCGTGCTTTACGCGGCTTTTTGGACTTTACCGGCACGGATGCAGGCGGTACACGCGCGGATGCGCTTGGGCGCGCCCTTCACCATCGCGTGGACCTGCTGCAGGTTCAGGTTCCAACGCCGCTTCGTTACGTTATGGGCGTGGCTGATGCGGTTGCCAAACTTGGGACCGCGGCCACAAACTTCACACACCTTCGCCATCCGGGGACACTCCTAGTACTATTTTGCTGTTGCTAGTCTATCATATCGAGAGCCTGTGGTGGCATAATCGGGGCGCAGCATGCTCCGCCCCATGGACCACTGGTACATTGACGAATTCGCGGTGGCCGAGCGCTATGTCGAAGGGTCTCTCGAGCTGGAAGAACGCGCGGCATTCGAGGCTCATTTCCCGCGCTGCCCGGGATGTTCGGACCGGGTACTGCTGGCCGAGCTGTTTGGGAAGCCCCTGCCGCGCCGGGCCCGCTTCGTGGCCCAATTCAAGCCCTGGCAACTGGTAGTACTGTTTGCGCTGGCCGCGCTCCTGCTGCTGGCCCTTCCAACCGGCTATTTTCTGTGGGAGCTTTGGTCACTTAAGCCAGTTCCGGAGATAACGGGGCCTTTTCGCATCCGTTAAGCGTTTGAGAACACTGTTACTCGCCGTGTGAAACTGGTCGAAGCTAAATCAAAAAATGGTCAGCGGGCGGCGCTAGTCACGCCGGTCTGAGACGTCTGGGATTCGGTCAGCTCTCGAAGCTGGTCTTCAAGCACCCGCTCACGCGTGCGGTCGGCCACCAGGCAATGATGGCCCACGAAGCGCATCTTGTGGTCATGGACCGCCACCAGAAGCACGTCCAGCCACGCGAAGGTGCCGTCAGCGCGGCGGCCGTAGGCCTGGAGCGAGGCCATGCCGAGCAGCAGCATCTGGCTGTAGGCTTCCCGTAAGCGTTCCCGTTCGGCTTCCGGAAAGACTTCGACCCAGACACGGCCCAGGAGGTCTGCGGCGGCGACGTTCAAGGTAGTGGCTAATGCCGGGTTCGCCGATCCGATGGTTCCATCGGCACGCACCCACGCGACACCACTTTGCACGTGGTCGATGGCCACCTGCTTCGAGTAGAGCTCGTCGTCCAGAGGTCTTTGACGCCGCAGAACCCTGCGTAAAGCAATGGTTAGGACTGTGACCAGACCCAAGAGATAGAGCCAGAACATGTGTGCGGGACGTTCCCTACACTGGTCTTATCGGCGGGCCTCGGGTAATAAGTAGGGTACCGGAGTCGGGGAAGTACCTTAAGTGGCGACCAATCCCCGGAACCTCGGCTTCGTATAGCCGGGGAAAACGTTTGTCACCTGCCGGTTACCCAGATGGCGAGTGACCAGTTCTCCCAGGACGTCGCGGAAGTCCGTGGTCAGGTTGAGGTCGCGATTCTCGTAAAGCTGCTCAGGTTGAAGGCCCGGCCAATCTCCGTAGACTTTCCCTCCCTTGACGCCGCCGCCGAAGGCGAACATCACGTTGGCATGGCCGTGGTCGGTGCCGCGATTGCCGTTTTCCTTGGCGGTGCGGCCGAACTCGCTCATGGTGACCACGCTGACGTCGGCCATGCGGTCGCCCAGATCCTGATAGAACGCCGCCAGTGCCTGCCCGAAGTTCCCCAGCAGGTTCGCGAGCTGGCCCGCGCTGGGCTTCGCGCCCACTTCGTTGACGTGGGTATCCCAGCCGCCCACGTCGGTAAATGCCACTTCGAGACCGACATCGGCCTTGACAAGCTGGGCGATCTGCATCAGTGCCTGTCCGAAGCGGCCATTCGGGTAGTGCGCTCCGCCGCCGGGCTGGTAGGGCTGCTGTTGGAGCGACTGCAAGATCTTCACCGCGTCGAAGGTCTCGCGGCCGGTGCCGTTCAAGACCTTATCAAGCGTGCCTGTGTACATGCTCTCGAAGGTGTCGGCTCCGCGCGCATCGCGGATCTTGAAATCGTTCAGGTTGTTGATGGACACGGCATCGTTGCGCCCACGGAGCGAGCGGGGCAGCTCCGAACCCATGCTGATCGCGCGCACGGGCGACGACGCGCTCTCCGGCCCGGCGGCATCCACCATAAGGGCGCGGTTCAGCCATCCATCCGCCGTGGCCTTGCGGCCGGGCGTTCCGGATTCCATGTAATCCTGCGCGTCGAAATGCGATCTGGTCGGATCGGGCGAGCCGGCGGCGTGCACTACCGCCAGTTGCCCGGCGTCGTAGATCGGCTTCAGAGGCGCAAGCGACGGGTGCAGGCCGAAGAATCCGTCCAGGTCGATGGCGGAATCGGCGGTCCCGTCGGGTTGGGGAATCGCAATGGTGGGACGCAGTTCGTAATAGCGCTTCTCGCCGAAAGGCACGACTACGTTCAAACCGTCCACTGCGCCGCGCTGGAAGATGGCGACCAGAACCTTCTTGCGAGGGCTGGGTGCGTCCTGCGCGTAGAGCGCTCGCGACAGCCAGGCGGGCGCCGAACCCATCCCCACCATCGCCAATGCGGAGTTTTTTAGAAATATGCGCCGGTTGTTCATGAAACGGATACTCCTCTAAACTACCTTCGCTGAAAATCGGGCGACCCAAGCAGCAGTCCCGCCACCAGGGCGGAGGTCGATCCGGCGGCCGCGGAAGGAGGAGGTGGAACCGCCTTCGGTTTCTGGTCGCGGCCTCCGCGTTTCGCTGGAGATGCCGCGTCTGCTGCCTGAGAGGCCGCCTGCTGCTTCTCGAGCGCCTTCTCAATCGCGGCCCGGGTCTGCGGCGACGCATCGGTGAATAACATCTGTCTTGCCATCTGCGCAGGATCGGCGGTGAAATGGTCCGGATCGATCTTGACGCCGGGGACCCGATTCGACGTGAGCGCCAGGGCGAAATTCATTCGGGCCAGCAGCGCCGCCGAATTGATCCATTGCGCGTTGACACTCGAATATCCGGTCGGCTCCAGTTTCCGGTACAGCGGCTCGCCGAGCTGCGCGATCTGCTGCGCCAGCGGAAACGCGTAGTCCAGTTCGGCGCCGGTGGCCCGGATCGCGCTCGCGATCATCTCAAACGGCGATTTGATCTTGGCGCGATACGCCCCTTGCGACGAGAATTGCGGCGACCTGAGCATGGTCTTCATCACTTCGCGCATGTCGCCGTGCGTCTTCTGGAAAGTCTTGGCCATTCGGTCGATCAGCTCCGGCGGCGGATTGTCGGCTACAAACCGCTGCGCCAGCTCTCTCGAAACGAACTTCGCGGTCGCGGGATGCTTCGCCAGAATATCGAGCACCTTCTCCCCGTCTTCCCGGCCGCCGCCCGCTGGAATCACCACGCCGAGCACCACCTTCTGCCCTTTGTCATGCACCTTGTCGTTGTAGAAGAAGCCGCCGCCGGCCTGGGGAGCGCGGATGGTCCAGCCGGTGAAGCAGCGCGCCACTTCGGTGACGTCTTTCTGCGTGTAGCCGCCGTCGACGCCGAGCGTGTGCAGCTCCATCAGCTCGCGCGCGTAGTTCTCGTTCAATCCACGCACGGGCCGGTTCGCGGCCGCCGGACGCCGCTGTGTGTCCGGAGCGACGCTTTCCCAGTTATCCAGATAGAACAGCATCGCCGGGTTGGTGGCGGTCGATTCGAGCAGCTCGCGAAAATGGCCGAGCACATGCGGACGAATCGCGTCGCGCTCATAGCTCGGTACCAGGAACCGGTCCGCTCCCTTATCCAGGAACACGTTGAAGTGGTTGTACCAGAAATCAACCAGTTCCTCCTCGAGTTGCCGGTTACTCAAAATAGCCCGATACAATTTCCCTTCCGAGAGGTCGTAGGCGATCAACTGCTGCGGAGCGTTCAGCATCACCATTTTGCGCCGCACGTCCGGAGTCGCGGCCGGCAGGAGTTGATTTCGCAAGGGAGGCGGCAGAGCGATCAGCACGTCGTCGATATTGCTCGCGGCATTGCCCGCTGCCAGCGACGCGAGCAGCTCCTTCTTCTGGTCCAGTGAGCCCGATCGCAAGGTGCGGATCTGGCCGGGGCTGAGCAATTGATCGAGCGGTGTTCTCGGCTGAAGGGGATCGTTGTCCGGTTCGCCCCTGACGGTCTTAATGCGCCTCACTAGGCGCTCTATCGCGGCCCGTTCCAATGGATCGGCGGGCATGAGTTGCCTGCCTTGCGCCACGGCGCGTATCAATTGCGGCGTGGGATAGCGGTGCGCCGCTTGATCTGGCGTCAAGCGGAGGGATTCGAGCGGTTCGAGCCTCGTGGCCAGTTCCGGATTTTCCGGAATGCGTTCGGGATGAAGCTGGAGGTCAATCCATTTCTTCAGGCCCATCTTGCGGACGGATTTCACGTCGCCGGGCCGGGGACCGAATGTCAGACGGTCGACAGCGTTCAGCACCTGATCGTCCGGGGTTAGCTTCTTCTTGAACGCCGAGTAATCGGGCTTGGCGGCTTGATCCGCCTTAGGGACGGGCGCGGCAAGCAGAGCGGCCGCAGAAAGCAAAATCACCGCCGGCGCGAGGTATTTCCGCATCGGTCCTCCAATTTCCAAGGGCTCTCTTTCTATTAAACGCCACTCCGGGGAAGAAGTTGACTATTTCTTGGCCTCGCGGAGCTTGCGAATCATGCTGGGTAGTTCACCGGAATATCGAACTGAACGCAGGTTCGTTCTACAAACCCATCCGTCATACCCGCAATGTAATCGCAGACCCGCCGCTGCGGAGGCTGGCCGGCGGATTCTTCTAAGTAATTGGCAGGCAAGGACTCAGGGTGGGCCAGAAAGAACTGGAACAGCGCCCGGATCTGCTCGATCGACCGGTTCCGGCCGGCCACCAATTGCTCGGATTCGTAGACCTGGGCTCGCAGAAAGCGTTTGAGCTGGGCCGCTGCCGTCGCCGATTCCGCGGAGAATCGCGCAACACGACCAGGGCAGGCCCGCACTGTATCCACGTCCGCAAGGGAAGAAGCGGCAGCCAGCGTACCCTCGATCAGTCCCGAGACCAGCCAGTCGATCAACCCTCGTACTAATTCGTGCATGCGGACCCGCTCCGCCGCTCCTGGAAATTGCATCGACATCGCCTCGTCTAACTCGCGGAACTTATCCACCGCGCCCCTGGCTTCGTCCAGCGAGACCAGACCGGCGTGGTAGCCGTCGTCCAGATCCGAGGTGTCGTAGGCGATTTCATCGCACAGATCGATGAGTTGGGCTTCGAGCGGCGGCCGCAGACCCGGCAGGTATTCGTCGAGCTTCGGGATCTCTCCAGGCTCGAAGTCGCGGGAGTGTTTCACGATTCCCTCGCGGACTTCAAACGTCAGATTCAATCCGGGAAAACGCGCATACGGGTTCTCGAAGGACTCGACAATTCGCAGGGCATGCTGATTGTGATCGAAGCGTTCGCCGAAGCCGCGCATCAAGCGGTCCAGCTCCTGCTCGCCGGAGTGTCCAAAAGGTGGATGCCCGATGTCGTGCGCGAGCGCCAAGGCCTCCGTCAGATCCTCATCGAGGCCCAGAACGCCGGCCACGGTGCGCGCGATCTGCGAGACCTCGATGGTATGCGTCAACCGGTTCCGGAAATGATCGGACAGTCCCGCGGTGAAAACTTGCGTCTTGTTCTCCAGGCGCCGAAACGCTCGTGAATGGATCACGCGGTCCCGGTCGCGCTGGAACGGGTTTCGGTATGGATGCGGAAGCTCGGGATAGCGGCGGCCCCTCGCCTGCTCCAGGGGGAACTTCAGGCGGGCAAGCGGGGCCTGGGTCACGATGGGGTCAAAGCCACTATTTCGCGGCGGGCGGAAGCTTGCTCATCGCGGTCATGGCCGCCCTGCTGACGGCGCCGCGCTGAGCGGTTTGCAGCGGGTCCAGCATCTTACGCGCTGCAGCTGGATCTTTCTTGGCCAGGACTTGCGCCAGTTCGATGGTAGCCTCTTCCTTGGATACCACGACGGTGGGATTCGCAATCGCGGTACGGAGTACCTTTTCCGCTTCCGCATCCTTCCCCTCCACCGAATAAACCTCGGCGAGCGACAAACGCGCCAGGGATGCGTACGGCTTGGGAGCCGAGTCGACTATGTTCTGAAAGGCCTTTTCAGCCTCCGGCATGCGGCCCTTGTCGGCGAGGTCGGCGGCCAGATAAATCGCGGCGATGGCCCCTTCCTGGGTTCCGTGATATTTCGCGGCCAGGTCGGTGTAGGCTTTGGTTCGTGCTTGGTCCTTTTGGACGAGCGTGTCGAAGTGAAGACCGTCGCCGACGGGAGCAACCCCAGCAATGGTCGCGTCGTCGATCCGCAACGCCTGCACCAGGGCCTCTTCACGGATTCCGGCCTGGCGCCGCATGTAGAAGAACGTCCCAAAACCAACGATCACCACGGCGAGTGCGATGCCGCCATACCGGATCACCGTTTGCTTGTGATGCGTGATCCACTCGAAACCGTGGGTCATCTCCAGGGCGAACTTGTCGGTCTTCAGGTCTTTACGGGTATGTCGATCCACTGCGAATACTCCCGGAAGCGCGTGCGATTTGAAAACTCTAGTTTAACATGAAGAGGTCAAGGATCCTGGCGGCTGCCCGTTCGCGGGATCGGCTTTGGGCAGCCGCGCCGTGGAGCCATTCGAGCCTATACGCGCTGTTGAGGTCCACGCACTCTGGCTGCTCCGGAACCGAATCGAGACAGCAAGCGCAAATCATCGAGTAATGTCGTTTCCATGCCTCAGTCTACGCAGCCTGGGCGCGATTGTGACCTATCCCAAAGAGGGCTCGAATTTGCGGCGGGCCGGGTCACAACGCAAGTTGCGTTGGGGTACCCAGGCGGCGGGCGTGAATCTTTCCGCTCCGCGTCTGTATCTGCGCCAAGTCGTAGTTGAGTTGCAGGCGAAGCCAAAAACCCGCCGTGCTGCCAATGGTCTTTTCGAGCCGCACAGCCATTTCGGCGGAGACGCCCGCCTTGCGGTTGATGAGGCGCGACAGCGTCGCGCGGGTCACACCAAGCGCCTTGGCGCCGTCCGTCACGTTGACACCTAACTCGTCGAGGCAATCCCGAATGATGTCGCCGGGGTGATTGGGATTCTTCATCGGCATGATCTGTGCTCCTCTGCTCCGGTTTTCTGACCGCTAGTGGTAGTCCTCTAAATTGACGCCATGCGCGGCCCCTTCGTGAAAACGGAACGTAACGCGCCAATTGGCCTTGACCGTCACCGAGTAAGTGCCGCGCCGGTCGCCGACCAACGCGTGAAATCGAAACATGGGCAGCGCCATATCTTCTGGGCTGTTCGCCGCTTCCAGCGCCGAGAGAATCTTTCTTACCTTCTCCACCAGATCGGGCCGGATTCCGCTCCGGTCGTTGCTTTCATACAGTCGCCGCAAGCCCTTGTGCTGGATTGTCCCGATCACGCCCGGTGCCTATGTACAGTGTATAGCGAGGCGCTACGCTATACAAGTCGAACCTTCTTCTCAAGCATTTCTCCGCGGCGTGGCGCGCGCGGCGATCATGTGACCAGAACCTCGCCGGTGTGGCTGGTGTCGTAGCCCGCCAGAATCTCCAGCTTTCGCCGGATCGCGGCGCGATTCAATACATCGAGCAGCGCTTGCACGGCCGGGAGCCGGACGAAGGGACGGCGGATCACCAGATCATAACGTTCGGTGGAAAGCGGCAGGAAGCCTAGGCCGAACGCACGGGCGGCCGAACGCGTCGCGATACAGCAATCCGCTTCGCCCAAGCTCACCGCAAGGGCCGCCGGCAGATGCCCGTAGGCGATGCGATCGTATCCCTTCACGTTGGGCGCGGCGATCCCGGTCTTGCGAAGCTCCTGATCCAGCAGCTCACGACTCCCGGCGCCCTTTTCCCGATTGATAATTTTGACATCCTTGCGGGACAGATCCTCGACGCCGCGAATATTCTTCGGATTGGCCGTTCCAAACACCAGTCCCTGCTCCCAAATGGCAAAGGTCACTACCTTCACCGATCCCTTGGGGAACAGCCGTTTGATTTGTGGGAGGTTGTAGTCGCCGCTCGGCGAATCGCGCAGATGCGAGCCGGCGACATGCACGCTGCCTTGCTTGAGCCACTCAAGCGCCTGTTGACTGGAGGACGGAGCCACCACCAGATCCACGTCGTCGAATCGAGCCAGATGCTGCGTGAGGAGAGAAATGCCGGGATCGCAACCGGCGACCAATAGGCGCTTACCTTCCGCCGCTTCATTTTGAAAAACGTGCACCTCGGCCTGGTGACTCCGCTTGGAGCGTTCGACCACGACGCCATCCGCCATCGGCAAGAGCAGAGGTTGAGGATTCGCGGCGATGCCGATCAGCCGCTGGCCGACGCGGCAGAGCTGAACGGGCTGTCCTCTTCCGGCCGATTCCGGGTCGCCCAGCAGCTCGACCGTGACCGGACGCGGTGGAATGGCCAGTTCGCCTTCTAGCTCGAACAGGTCCTCCACCCGCACTTCGAGGATCTTCGCCAGCAGCAGAGCGACCGCGGTGTTGGGCACATAATCGCCCGCCTCAATCGCGTAGACGGTCTGCCGGCTGACACCGGCCGACTTTGCCAGCTGCGCCGCGGAGATACCGCGCTGCCCGCGAACTTCGTGGAGCCGTGTACGAGTGTCCATAGAATCTGGAACCTATTTTCGCAGCCATCGCTCAGGCGCCGCTAGACCATGTTCAGGGAGAACGTAAGGTCTTCGATGCGTTAAGCCTTTGAGAACACCGTTACTTGCCGTGTGAAACTGGTCTATGCTAAATCCAAAAATGGTCTGGGAGATTCGCCCCCGGCCGCTTGCGTCTTGCCGCTGGCGTCGGCCCATGGACCCTAGGACGCCGGCGCGATTCCCTGGTTCGTCAGCACACCCCGGTCTTGACCGCGCAGCACTTGCCGCATCAATTCGAGCGTGTCCGGCGAGGTGGCATCGAAGTAAGCCGAATGAATGTCGCTCGCGTCCGCCGGAATGAGGGTGGAACAATCCACATTCCAAACGTTGTCGGGAACCGGATTGGTGTAATCCAGGCCGCTGCGGCCCAGCCGTCGTTTTCCGAAATGCTTCAGCCCCGCCGATAAGCCAAGCACCGGATCGCGCCCGGTGTAAAGCGCCGTCACGCGATAGGTAAGGTTCGCGATCGCATCGCCGTCGCTTCCGTCGGCTGCCGCGGGGCCGTTGAACAGGTCGTTATCCACATCCGCGGCAACCATTAGAAGTTGATTTACGAGCGATACCAGCAGCGGCTGATTCTGGCGCGTCCAGGTGAGCGCCATGGCCTTCTGCAGCGCGTAGTTCCCCATGCTATGGGCAATAATGGAGGTCTTGGCCCGGCATGCATTCGCGGGGTTTTGCATGGCCGCCTTCTGCATTTGCATGAGCCAGTCATAGAACTCGTTGAGTACCGCAGACAAATAAGGAGCCGTGTCGCGAGCTTCGACCCGATCCGGGTAGTAACCCAAATAGGCTCCGTCCGAGGGCCAACTGAAGAGGATGCATATCCCCAGGCTCGCGTCGCCGCTAAAGAGATTCGCAACAATGGACTGGTAGCGTAGCGCCGCCTCCTCCCAGGTACTGTTGTACCCGTGGATGAAAAGGGTCACGTGCTGCTGGTCCTCATGCTGAGGAAGCGGCAGGACCGGAAAATCAGCGGTCGCGGCAAGCACTGCGGCTTTGAAATCATCGGCGCTTTGGCTGTTCCAGTTACCTAACTTCTCGACTTCATCGTTATCGCTGGTCCAGTATGTCAACGGGCCGCTCTTATTCGAGAGTTCGCCGCTCTCGAATACACGATTGCTGATCATGAAATATTTCGGCATCGGTGTCCGTCCCTTCGGTCATGTTCAGCCAGGATTCACTCGATGAGTCACTCGACTCGAAATCCCTGGCGTACCTCCACCAACTGGTTTCCGATCTGATCGCGGACGGTCACGAGCAGGGTGTAGGCGCCGGGAGCCACGCTCTTGTCCAGATTCAGGCTGAGCGCGCCCGGCACATAGCGTTGCGGGTAGAAGGACTCGCTTGCGTGGCTGGCCGCCACGGGTTGCGAAAACAGTTGTTGTCCGCTCTGTTCCGGGGCGCCGCGCAACACGGCCAGCCCGTAGTCCACCGAAAAGCGGTTCCCTTCGGAGAACTTGTAACCCACGATCTCGAATCGCGCCCACAGGGTCTCGCCGGGGTGATATGCCGCCGGCTGGAGAGGCACGGGATCGTCTTCGTTTCGAAGGAAGCGAAAGTTTCGCACCACCAGGGTATCGCTCGGCTTCACATCCGAACCTTTCACGCGTACGTCGAGAGTCGCGCCGGCCTCGGTACCGCCGATCTCATCCCTTACCTTCACCGAAATGTGGTAGACGCCGCCGGGGGCAAACGGGGGCACCAGAAACGTGTGCACAAACTTCGGCAGCCAGCTCTTATCTTCCGGCAACACGCGCTCTTCGATGCGGCCGGTTGCTTCCTTCTCAAGAAGCACACCCGCCGGATCGGACACCGACAGGCGCCAGCCGAGTTTCACGCCTTGGTACTCGTCCTCCTTCTTTTTTTCCAGTTGGTAGTTCTTCAGGCGGCAACTGAAGAACACCGTCTCGCCGGGAAGAAATTCGTGATTGGCGGCCAGAAGGGGCCCATCGTCGTACTGATGAAGAGCCGTCCGGTCGATCACTAGTGGCGCGGCTGCCGGGGCAAACGTGCCGCCGGCGAACAGGAGGGCAAGCGCTCCGGCGAGCCTGCCAAATAACAGCCGCAAAACCCGGAGCGGGTAAACTACGCACGGCGGCATTGTTACTTGTTTGCGTCGAGGGTGCCGCCGCACCCTTTGCGGGCTTCTCTCGAACAGCGCGAAAAGCCGGGAACCAGCCACAGCAAGCTACTCCTACTTGGAAAGGGTCCCGGGCGTCGGAGCGTCGACGCTGGTGTCAGTGTCCATGCTGAGCGGGATGTCTACCCAGGCGTACCTCTCCGACCCGGCGTCGCCGCCGTCGGTGAGACGCAATTTATAGGAGGAGAGCGGTACGTCGAAAAGAATCCGCCCTTGCTGTGTCTGAGCCGGGGCGATGGTGCGGAGCAGACCGAACCAGTTGTCCACGCCTTGGCCATTCCCCACCTCCTGGAATTCCTTGCCATTAGAGCCCCGCAACATCAGCATGGGCACCGACACTTCCCTACCGCCGCTGTTGGTCACCGAAATCGTGATCAACATGAAGCGCTGCTCGGGGAGCCGGGTTTGGAAGAGGTTTCCCAACTGCGTCCGCCACGTCGATTCCACCGCCGTGTAGATCAGTGGGCCGTTGGTGACCTTTTCGCCCATCCGATAGTCAATTTGCAGCGAATTCTGCCGATTGCAGCCGGCCAATGTCAGGACGGCCACAAGGACCAGCAGCGGGAGGAAGCTCGACCGTCTGAGCATGAGGATCATCCCACAATTTAGCTGGATTTCCGGTCAAAGGCAAACCGCATCGCGATGAGCGGTTGCTTTAGGGGTATTTTGCCGGTCTCCGGATTCCCGCTGGCGACCCGGGGCCCGACGAGTGATTTCTCACGGCTTTGGGTGCACGCTGCCGCGCATGCCTGCGTCATCACTGATGTAGTGCTTAGGTTCGCAGTGTCCAGCAATGCACATAAGTTGTTTATTATCAATAAATTAATGGCTAGATCCTATGGCTGAGTGGACCCTCAAATACGCCGACGCGCGCGGCGAGATTCATCAGCAGGTGGCTGCGGCGGGTTCGGAACGCGAACTCCGGGACCGCTACACCGAGCAAGGTTTTCTGGTCTATTCCGTCAAGCCGAGGTCCGAAATCAGCGGGATCGCCGGCAGCTTGCGTCCCCGCGGCAAGAAACTGAATGTCGAAAAGTTTCTGATCTTCAACCAGCAATTCGTGACGCTGATCCGTGCCGGTCTGCCGATTCTCAAGGCCCTCGATCTTCTGGCCGAACGGTTGACCGACGCCAAGCTCTCCGTCCATATTTCCGGAGTCCGCGAAGAGGTGCGCAACGGCGCTCTCCTCTCCGACGCGTTCGCGCGGCAAAACGTGTTCCCGCCGATCTACGTGACCAGCGTGCTGGCCGGCGAGCGCAGCGGCTCCCTGCCGGAAGTGATCGAGCGCTTCATCACCTATCAAAAGCTGGCGCTTTCGGTTCGGAAGAAACTGATGGTTTCGTTGCTCTACCCCGCGCTTCTGGTGTTCCTGGTGATCTGTTTGATCGTATTTTTGATTACTTTCGTCGTGCCGAACTTCGCGCAGCTATACGAAAGCATGCAGGCGCAACTTCCCACGCCCACGTTGATCCTGATTGCGATCGGCACTACCGCGCGGAGTTACGTGTTGCTGGGATTCGCCGTCTTGGTCGCGGCCGTGATCGGGTTTCGCTATTGGGCGCGGACGCAGTCGGGCAAGGAACGGATCGACCGTTTCCTGATGAAGGTGCCGCTGGTGGGCGATGTGTGGCTCAAGTACCAGGTGGCGCAGTTCTCGCGCGTGCTCGGGACGTTGCTGATAGGCGGTATCCCGCTGATGCCGGCGCTCGATACGGCGGCCGATTCGCTGGGCACGCAAGTTCTGAAAAAGGTGCTGTTGCAGGCCGCGAAGACCGTGCGGGAGGGGCAGTCGCTTTCGAAGTCATTGCGCGCGACGAAGGTGTTTCCCGGTCTTTCGATCGATATGATCGAGGTGGGCGAATCGACCGGCGCGCTGCCCGCAATGCTTTCGAGCGTGGCCGAGTTCTACGAGGACGACGTTTCCACCAAAGTGACCGCAGGGCTGAGTCTGATCGAACCGATCATCATGATTTTCATGGGCATCTTCGTGGCCTTCGTGCTCATTTCGCTGTATCTGCCGATCTTCTCGCTGGCGGATTCGATCCGGAATTAGGTGATTGATATGGCGTCCTCTGATCGATTGATTCCCCCAGATCCGGCGCAAGAAACGGCCCGGGCCCGAGCCCTTGCCGAACGCTACTATCACGAGTTCGTCGATCTGCATGCGGTGCGCATCGACCACGACTTGTTTCATTCGATCCCGGTGGACCTGATGTTCCGGTACAACTTCGTGCCGATCCAGGGCCAGAACGGATCGCTCGACATCGCTCTGGCCGATCCGCGGAACCTGAATCTTATTGACGAGCTCGCGGTCCTGTTGGGGAAGAAACTGCGCGTTAAGGTCGCGACCCTGTCCCAGATTTCCGAGCTGTTGAAGAAAACAGAGCAGTCCCAGCGCGTTCTCGAAGAGGTGACCGAGGGCTTCACGCTGGATGTGGTCGGCGATGAAGAGAACTCCGAGGAAACGCTCTCCATCGATCGCGTCGCGGCCGGGGATTCCGATATCGCGCCGGTGATCAAGCTGGTGGATACCACCATCTTCAACGCGCTCGAGCGGCGCGCAAGCGATATCCATATCGAGACCCGGGATCAGGAGGTGGCCATCAAGTACCGCATCGACGGGGTCCTGCACTACGCCATGCCGCCCATCGCCAAGGACTGGCACTCCACCATCATTTCCCGCATCAAGGTGATGAGCGAGCTGGATATCGCCGAACGCCGCATCCCGCAGGACGGGCGCTTCCGGGTGCGCTACAAGGGCCGCCTGATCGATTTCCGCGTGTCCATCATGCCGACCATTCATGGCGAGGACGCCGTGCTCCGCGTGCTGGACAAAGAATCCATGAGCGAGAAATTCGCCAAACTCTCGCTCGACGTGGTGGGATTCTCCGACAACGACCTGACCAAGTTCCGCCGGTATATCAAGGAACCGTATGGCATGGTGCTGGTGACCGGGCCCACCGGTTCCGGCAAAACCACGACGCTCTACGCTGCGCTCAGCGAAATCAAAAACGATGAGGACAAGATCATCACGATTGAGGACCCGGTCGAGTATCAGATCAAGGGCATCACGCAGATTCCGGTAAACGAGAAGAAGGGTTTAACGTTCGCGCGCGGGCTGCGCTCCATACTGCGTCACGATCCGGACAAGATCATGGTCGGCGAAATTCGCGATCAGGAGACGGCGCAGATCGCCATTAACGCGGCGCTTACCGGACATCTGGTGTTCACCACCGTGCACGCCAACAACGTGCTCGATGTGCTGGGCCGGTTCCTGAACATGGGTGTCGAGCCGTATAACTTTGTCTCGGCTCTGAACTGTATCCTGGCGCAGCGGCTGGTTCGCGTGATCTGCGACCACTGCAAGAAGCCGGTGAAATACGACGAATCCTACCTGGTGGAGAGCGGGCTCGATCTGGATAAATGGCGCGACGTCACGTTCTATGAGGGCGCCGGCTGCTTTGAGTGCGGTGGTACGGGTTTCCGGGGACGCAGCGCGATTCACGAGCTGCTGGATCTCTCCGAGCGGATCCGCGAGATGATTCTCAACAAGCGTCCCAGTTCCGAGATTCGCCGGGAAGCGCGCGACGAAGGGATGACGTTCCTGCGGGAATCCGCGCTCGAGAAGGCTCGCTCGGCGGTCACCACTCTCAAGGAGATCAATAAAGTAACGTTCATCGAAGGTTGATCGATGGGGGCTGATCGATTCGAACGATCGACGGAAGCCCGCCGCGCCGCCATGCCACTCTGGAACCAAATCACGCAGCTCGTGAAAGACCCTCCGCCGGAGTATGTCTTCGAGATCTCCGAAGCCGGCCTGGCGTTCGCGCGCAACGGCCAGAGCGGGTTTCAACCCTTCGGGCCGGGCGCCCTGGTCGTCTCTCCGGTCGAGGATAACGTGCGCCGTCCGGATTCGATCGTCTCGGCCATCGAACTCGCCGCGCCGCCGAACGGATCGAAGAAACGCCGGAGGGCCGCGGTGATCCTGCCGGATTACGCCGCTCGTGTCACCGTTCTCGATTTCGATTCGTTTCCATCCACGCCCGAGGAACAACTCTCGCTGGTTCGGTTTCGCGTGAAAAAAACCGTCCCGTTCGATATCGAATCGGCCTCCGTCAGTTACCACGTTCAGCCGGCCGGGCATGGGGGCAGTGACAAGAAGGTCGAGGTGATCGCGGTCACCATGGCTCTCGAGATCATCGCCCGTTACGAAGCGCTGTTCCGAGGCGCCGGATTTCAACCGGGCGACGTGACCACGTCCGGCCTGGCAGCCCTGAACCTGTGTCCCGACAGTCCCCGGGAGGGTGTGATCGTGGCGGCGAAGCTTGCCGGACACGTGATCAGCGTAATGGTGATCGCCGCAGGCAAACTGAAGCTGTTTCGCTGCGTGACGCTCGAACAAGGAAGCGAGGACGAGATTCTCGCGGTGCTGTATCCGACCTTTGCCTATGTCGAGGACGAGCTGGGATCGACAGTACAGAAGATGATCCTGTGTGGATTCCCGGAGGGAGCCCCGGCGGGCTTCCGTTGCGAGACCGAGCCGCTGCGCAGCCGCCTGGGCGCAGTGGGAGCGGGGAATGCCGGCCTGCTGGGATACCTGGAAGGAGCGGGGAATTAGCGTGCGGATCCCGGTCAATCTTTCGAGCGAACCATTCCGTCGCGACCGCCCCATTCTGCTCGCCTCCGGCGTGTGCGCCGCGTTGCTGGCCGCACTGCTCGGCATCCTGGTCTTTCTGATGGTTTCCGGCCGCGGACAGGCCGGCGAGCTGCGTGCCTCGGTGGATCGGCTCAACGCGCAACTGCGATCGATAGCGGCCGAACAGGCCAAACTGGATGCGACGCTGCGTCAGCCTGCCAACGCTTTCGTGCTCGAGCGCAGCGCGCTGTTGAACACGCTGGTGGAGCGCAAGTCGATCAGTTGGACGAAAATTTTTGCCGATCTCGAAGGCGTGCTGCCCTACAACGTTCGGATCGTCCAGGTGCGGCTGCCTCAGATCAACTCGCAGAATGAAGTACTGCTCGACATGGTGGTGGGCGCTCAGTCGCCCGAGCCGGTGATCACCTTTCTGAAGCAGTTGCAAGCATCGCCTCGATTCGGTCCGGCCACCGTGCACAGCTCTCTTCCGCCGAGCCAGAACGATCCTCTGTACAAATACCGCGTGAGCGTGGACTATGCCCAGAAACTTTAGCCTCGGCGCTTCCTGGCGCGATCCCAAATGGTTGGTCCGGGTGACGCTCGGAGTATTGATCGGGGCGAATTTGATTCTGGCCGGGCTGGTGCTGTTTCCAGTGGGAGGCTCGGCGGAAGACCTGGAACGCCAGCTCTCGACTCTCCAATCGCAGACACAATCGCGGCAGGCGCTCCTCGATCGTACCCGTCAACACGTCGCCGCTGTCGAGAAGGGCCGCGAGGAGGGCGATCAGTTTCTGGGTACTTACTTCCTGTCCGAACGCACGGCCTATTCGACGCTGCTTTCGGAATTGATCGCGGCGGCGACCGAGTCGAAAATCACACCGCGCGAGCATGCTTTTTCCACCGAACCGATTGAGGGTTCGGATTCGATCAGCATGATGTCCATCACGGCGAACTACGAAGGGACCTACAACGACCTGATGCATTTTGTGCGCGAAATCGACCGCTCGCCAAGGCTGTTGCTCATCGAATCCCTGAACGCCGCCCCGGAGCAAGGTGCGGGAAAATTGACAGTAAGTATGAAGCTGGATACGTTCGTGAGGGTGGAGGGACTGCGGGAGCAATGAACCTGGTTCCTTCGAGCGTCGGCGCGAATCGGAAGAACATCGCCATTCTTGGTGGATTGGTGGTGGTTCTGGCGGCTGTTTTCATCATCAATCGGACGCCTTCCGCACCCGGCGGCCAGACGCCCGACGTTCCTTCGTCTTCCGCGGCGCAGGTTCAAACCCGCGCCGTGCCGCTCGATCCGGTGGCGATCAGCACGGTCGCTCCTCGCACCCCGTCACCCACTCCCATGCCGGCCCAGCGAGCGGCTCCCGGGCGGCCCGCGGACCGGTTCGGCGCGGAGCGGTCCATCCAGGACTTCAAACCCTCTCTAAAACCGCCGGAGGGAACCGACGTCAGCCGCATCGATCCCACGTTGCGCCTGGACCTTCTGGCCAAGTTGCAAGAGGTCCCGATGCAGGGAGGCACGCGGAGCTTGTTCGAGTTTGCCCCGGCGCCGGCCCCGAAAGCTGCTCCGCCGGCGGTCGAGCCGATTAAACCGCTCACGCCTCCGCCGCCTTCGAATCCGGTCGCATCCGCCGCGGCGAAGCCGCCCGCGCCGCCCATTCCGCTCAAGTTCTATGGCTACGTAGGCGGCGCGCATGGCGCCACGCGGCGGGCGTTTTTCCTCGAAGGCGACGACATTTTCGTCGCGGGGGAAGGCGACACCGTCCACAACCGCTACAAGATTGTCCGCATCGGCATCAACTCGGCGGTGGTAGAGGATACCACGAATAAGAACCAGCAAACCCTTCCGCTGGTAGCGGAGCTCGCTTCATGAGACGCGGAGCTGCCTGCATGAATCGGTCTCCCGTGCGGCGAGACCGCGAGGAAGAACGAGGCTTTGCGTTACTGATCGTCTTTCTGCTGGCGGCTACCGTCGCCTTTGCGCTTTACCAGGGGATGTTCCGGGTGGCGTTTGAGAGCCAGCGCGACAAAGAGGAATTGCTCATCGAGCGAGGCGAGCAATACCAGCGCGCCATCCAGCTCTACTTTGCCGCCAACAAAATGTTCCCGGCGAAAATAGAGGATCTCGAAAATACCAACAACAAACGCTATCTCCGCCGCCGATACATTGATCCGATGACCGGAAAGGACGATTGGCGGCTGATTCACGTGAACGGCGCGGGTCAGTTGACCGATTCGCTAGTCAAAAAGCCGCCCGCCCCTCCGGCCGCCAGCAGCTCGACTCAAACGATCGGCGGAGGTCCCACAAGCATGGCATCCACCGGGGGCGTGCCGGTCACGGGTTCGGCCAATCCGTTTGGCGCGGGTTTCAACGCCATGACGCCTCCCTCAGCCAACTCCGCCGCACCAGCCCCGCAGGCACCGAACGCGACCGTGTTGCCCCGTCCGAGCGATCGGATTCCAGGGTTGACGCCCCCCGCTCCCGCAGTCGATCCAAACGACCCAAGTACCTGGCCGCCGATCGCTCTGTTTCCTCAAACCGGGAACCAGCCGAACGGGCAACCTGGCCAGGCCGGTCTTCAGCCGGGTTTCCTGCCCGCCGGTGCTCCATTCGGGCAACAGATTCCCGGCCAGCAATTTCAAGCTCGCTCTCCGTCCGGTCAAGGTTTCCCGGGCCAAACGCAATTCCAACCTCAACCTTTCCAAACTCAACCCTTTCAAACTCAGACCACGCCAGGGCAGCAGTTCCCGGGTCAACAGTTCGCGGGTCAACAATTTCCTGGACAACAATTCCCGGGACAGCAATTTCCAGGTCAACAGTTCCCCGGCCAAGCCGCGGTACCGGGAACGACCGTGCTCAATCCGCAGGGGAATCCGGTGACGGTGGGTCCGGACGGACAGTTGATTCCGATGACTAATGCGCCAGGCCTTACCGGCAACCTCCAGACGGGGGTGAATCCAACCGGCTTCAACCAGAATGGAGTAACACCAGCAGGCCCGACGCCGGGAGGGATCCTGCCTCCGGGTGGGACTTCGCCGCCACCGGTTGGACCATTTGGCCTCGGTGGCATCCCGGGCGTTTCCGGAGGCAACGCCGGTGCGCCGGGCGGGGGGGGCACGCAAAACGCCGGCCTCGCCGCCATCAACAACCTGCTCACCATGCCCAGCACATCGCCGAACATGCCGGGCACAGCTCCTAATATGAGCGCCGGCGGCATCGCGGGAGTTGCCAGCCCCTTCAAAGGCTCCAGTATCAAAGTCTACAAGGAGCGGAGCAAGTACCAGGAATGGGAGTTCATCTTCGAACTCAAAAACAACGCAACGCCCGGCCAGCAGGCTCCGGCAAATCCCTTGCAGACCGGCACGAACGGCCTCAATCCACAATCCCCGTCAGGCCAATCGAATACGAATCCGCTAGGTTTCCCCCAACCCGGCGCCACCCCAACCAACCCGTCGCCGTTCGGTTTGCCTCAACCCGGTTTGGGTCAATCTGGCTTGGGTCAACCTGGTTCATCTCAACCCGGCTTTCCGCAGCCGTGATGCCTGACTGTACCGGATCGGGCTACCGCTTCCAATCGCGTTTGAGGAGTGCGAACAGTTGTAGATCCTCGTAACGGCCGTTGAGAAGCTGCGCTTCGCGTAGAGTCCCTTCGATCGTGAACCCCAGCCGCTCCGGAATCGCGCGGCTCTTCACATTCCGTACCGCGCAGCGGACCGAGACACGATGGAGGTCCAGTTCCCCGAACGCGTGGGAGATCATTCCGCGGCAGGCGTCCGTCATCAAACCGTTCCCGCGAAATGGACTGGAAAGCCAGTAACCCAGCTCCACACTCCGGTTCAGCCAGTCGATCTTATGCATCCCGGCCACGCCGGCTATTCCTTCAGGCCCCCAGATTCCGGCCACCACTCCTGAGTTCGACGCGAACTGTTCGAGGGCGGAGCGAATAAAACTGAGCGAGTCGTCTTCCGTACGCGTTGCGTCCACCCACGGGAGCCATTCACGCAACTCGTCGCGCTCGCGGTCGATCACCGCGAAAAGCGCCGGCGCGTGGCGCTCCTCAAGCAGCCGCAGTTCGAAGCCGGGGCGAATGGGGGCGGAAAACATGGCTCACCTTAGTATGCATGCTTCATGAAGCAGGCCCATGTGGACTCAAGAAAAATGGCGGAACGCTACAATTTAGGCGATGCTTGTTTCGAGCGTGCGGTTCACGAGGCGGGATCCAGCATGAGGGCCGTTGCAAACGCCGGACGCGTGCTGATTGGGGATGACCAGGCGGACGTCCTCGAAGCGCTGCGCCTGCTGCTCAAAGGGGAAGGTTTCGCGATCGAACCCGCCGCATCGCCCTCCGCCGTTCTCGCGGCCCTCGAAGCGCGCGAGTTCGACGTGATCCTGATGGACCTGAACTATACCCGCGATACCACGTCCGGCCAGGAGGGACTGGATCTGCTCACGCGTATTCAGGCCATCGACAGCATGGTTCCGGTGGTGGTGATGACGGCCTGGGGCAGTGTCGAGCTGGCCGTCGAAGCCATGCGCCGCGGCGCGCGCGACTTCATCCAGAAGCCGTGGGACAACGCCCGCCTGATGACCATCGTGCGCACGCAAATGGAGCTCAGCGCGGCGCTGCGCCGGGGACAGCGTCTGGAAGCGGAGAACCGGCTCTTGCGGGCCGAGGGCCGTCCCACGATGATCGCCGAGTCGCCGGCCATGCAACCGGTGCTGCAGTTGATCGCCCGGGTCGGTCCTTCCGACGCGAATGTCTTGATCACCGGCGAGCCCGGTACCGGCAAGGACGTGGTGGCGCGCACGCTGCACGCCGTTTCGAATCGCGCCTCGAAGCCGATGGTGACGCTGAACGCGGGCGGTCTCGCGGAAGGCGTTTTTGAAAGCGAACTGTTCGGACATGTGAAGGGAGCGTTCACCGACGCCAAGGCGGATCGGGTGGGGCGCTTCGAACTCGCCGACGGCGGGACGCTTTTTCTGGACGAGATCGCGAACGTCCCGGTGAATCTGCAGGCGAAGCTGCTGCGGGTCCTCGAAATCGGAGAGATGGAGCGAGTGGGATCCTCGAAAACACGGCGCGTGGATGCCCGCGTGATCTCCGCGACCAACGCGAATCTCACCGAGGAGGTCGCCGCCGGGCGCTTCCGCCAGGACCTGTTGTTCCGCCTGAACACCATTGAAATCCACTTGCCCCCGCTGCGGGAGCGTCACGAGGACATTCCGTTGCTCGCGACTCATTTTCTAGGGACCCACGCGCGCCGGTACCGCAAAGCGCTGCAGGGTTTCGACCCGCTGGCGCTGCAGGCGCTGGTGGAGAATCCGTGGCAGGGCAATGTGCGTGAACTGAATCACGTGGTTGAGCGCGCGGTGCTGATGGCGCAGGATCGCGTCGTTCGCCCCGGCGATCTCGCCCTGCGCTCCGGATCGCAGACGGCCGGCCGGCTGGAAGACATGAGCCTGGAGGAAGTGGAGGCGTTCCTGATCAAGAAGGCGCTCGCGCGCCACAACGGCAATGTGAGTCACGCGGCGAACGCCCTGGGGTTGAGCCGCAGCGCTTTGTACCGGCGTTTGCAGCGGTACGGACTCTAACGTCCGGAGTGAACCGGAGTGTGAACCGCCCACTGTGAAGGTGATATCCAAATGGAAGCTGGTCCATGAGCAGCGAATCCTGCTGCTGGCGCTGGCGGCAGGTCTGCCCGCCGTGCTCGCCTCCCTGATTCTGCTGTGGACCCGCGACTATTCCCCGACGGTCCGGTGGCCTCTGAGCGTTCTGATCGCCGGTGCGTGGTGGGTTTGCGCCGCGGCCGTGCGGGAACGGGTGGCGTCGCCGTTGCGAACACTCTCTAATCTTCTCGAAGCCCTGCGCGAAGGCGATTATTCCATTCGCGCCCGAGACTCCGCAGGCGGCGACGCGTTGAGTGACGTGGCCCAACAGATCAATGCCATGGCCGCCACGTTGCGTGATCAGCGATTAGGCGCTCTAGAAGCGACGGCCCTGCTGCGCAAAGTCATGGAAGAGATCGATGTCGCGATCTTCGCCTTCGACGCCGAGCACCGGCTTCGATTGGTGAATCGAGCGGGAGAGCGCCTGCTGGCCCAGCCCATGGAACGCACACTGAACGCGAACGCCTCGACGCTGGGACTCGAGGAGTTCTTGCAGGGAGACGAAACCCAGAACCTTCAGCGCACCTTCCCGTCGGGCCCCGGACGCTGGGGCATTCACCGGAGCATGTTTCGTGAAGGCGGCCTGCCGCATCAACTCCTGGTGGTCACCGACTTGACGCGCGCCCTCCGGGAAGAGGAACTGCAAGCCTGGCAAAGGCTGGTGCGAGTGCTGGGCCACGAGTTGAATAACTCGCTCGCGCCCATCAAGTCGATCGCCGGGAGCCTGGAGGTGCTGGTGCGGCGCGATCCCTTGCCGGAGGATTGGATCGAAGACGCTCGCCGCGGCCTTTCGATCATTGCGGCTCGAAGCGAGGGGCTCAGCCGATTTCTGGGCGCATACACGCAGCTCGCTAAGCTGCCGCGCCCGCAATTGGCGCCGGTCGAAGTGGGTGCGTGGATTCGTCACGTGGCGGGGCTTGAGCAGCGCATCCACCCGCGCATCGAGGCCGGTCCGGAGATGATCGTCCCCGGCGACCGCGATCAGCTCGATCAGCTCCTGATTAATTTACTGCGTAACGCCGTAGACGCTTCTCTTGAAGCAAGCGGCGGTGTCACGGTTTCGTGGAAGCGCCGGGGAGGCCAATTGGAGGTTTCGATCCTCGATGAAGGGCCGGGCCTCTCGAACACGGCGAACCTGTTCGTGCCGTTCTTCACCACCAAGCCGGGCGGCTCCGGAATCGGGCTCGTGCTGAGCCGGCAGATCGCCGAGGCCCACGGCGGATCGCTCGATCTCGTGAATCGCACCGACGGTCCGGGTTGCATCGCACGGCTCTTGTTACCGGCTTGACCGGGCTGGGCTAAACCGCGCGATTCGCGTAGTTGCGTTCGTAGTAATTCTGATACTCGCCCGACTTTACGCGCGCGATCCATTCTCCGTGGGCACGATACCAGTCGATGGTGGCCTTCAATCCCTCTTCAAACTCCATCCGCGGCTTCCATCCGGTTTCGCGCATCAGCTTGGCGCTTGAAAGCGCATAACGGCGATCGTGACCTGGACGATCCTTCACCGTCTGCATCAAAGTCTCCGGCTTGCCGAGCGTCGCGAGCAGACGCCGCACCACTTCGACGTTCGAAAGCGCCCGATTGCCGCCGATGTTGTAGATCTCGCCGGAACGCCCGTGTTCGATCGCCGCGAGGATTGCCCGGCAGTGATCGTCGACGAACAGCCAGTCGCGGATCTGCATGCCGTCGCCGTAAATCGGCAGCGGCTTGTCCTCGATCGCGTTCGAAATCATCAGAGGGATCAGCTTTTCCGGAAACTGATAGGGACCGTAGTTGTTCGACGCTCGCGTCACTGTGACCGGCATCCTATACGTCACGAAATAGGAGAGCGCCAGCAGATCGGCGCCGGCTTTCGAGGCGGAGTAGGGGCTGCTGGCCCGCAGAGGATAGTTCTCATCGGCCTCGAGCGGCGCCTCGATGCTGCCATATACTTCGTCGGTCGAAACGTGCAGGAAACGGGGCGTCTGATGCAGCCGGGCGGCTTCGAGCAGCGTGAAGGTTCCACGCAAATTCGTCTCGAAAACCGGGGCTGGTGAAAGAATGCTGCGGTCGACGTGAGACTCCGCCGCGAAGTTTACGATCACATCCGGCCTGGCCTCCGTCACCAGTTGATCCACCAGTTTTGCGTCGCAGATATCGCCGTGGACGAACCGGTAGCGCGCGTCTCCGGCAACCAGGGCGAGGTTCTCCAGATTCCCGGCATACGTGAGTTTGTCGAGATTCACCACGGCCGACGCCCGCGGCGAACCGAGCAGGAGGCGGACAAAGGCGCTGCCGATGAAACCGGCTCCGCCCGTCACTAAAAATTTCATTTATGTTGAAGTTCCCAGTCGTAGTGGATTCCGGGATCGTTGTGCGCGATGCGGCCTTCGTCCTTGGGATTGTACAGCCGGTTGGTGACGTAAACCAGGATCGCGGGAGCCTCGCCGATCACCTTATATCCGTGTCCGACGCCCGGCGGAATCAGAATCTGCCAGGGTTTGAGCGACCCGGCGTAGAGCGTGTTCTTGACGCCAAACGTGGGCGACTCCGGCCGTAGGTCGACCAGCGCCACTTGGAACATGCCCGCCGCCGGCACCCACAGATCGGTCTGATGCTGGTGAAAGTGGAATGCCTTGATGGTGCCCGGATAGCTGAGCGCGGCGGAAACCTGCGTGCTGTCCGAGGGGAACTCGGCGGCCAGTCCCTGCCGCATCCGCGCCACTTCCAGAAAATACCCGCGATCGTCCGGCCAAACATCCACGGCGCGGACCACGACTCCGGCGATCATCCCGCCGGCGCCAAGCGTGCGGATCACTGTGCCGATGCCATGTTCGCATTGCGGGGTCGAGATGCGGATTGCCTCCGCCGCCGGTGTGCTCATTCCATATCCAGATTAACGCAAACCAGGCTAACTCAAACCAAGTTGACTCAAACGATCTGAGTGAGTGGCGTCGATCCGGCGAAGAACTGCGCCGGGGCCAACCGATCCGGGCGGGCGAACCTATACCCGAAGCGTGGAACCCGATGGTTCCAGCGCCAATCAAACTCGCCAGTTATCTGGCCGCCAGTTTTTGATTTCCTTTTTGATGTGCTTCTGGTCCCAGTTTCCAGCGAGTGTTTTTTCAACCAATCCCGAAACCTCGCCGTCGGAAGCGAAGCGGATCCCGATCAGTTGACTTTCCGTCAGTTCGCCGATTCGCGGCCGCAACGCCTCTGGAAGAAGATGCTTCAGGCGCATTCTCTCTTCGAGGCGGATGATCCGGTCCTGATTCTTCAGCGCATAGAGCCGGACCTTGAACATCACGAGGAAGGCCCAGACGATCGCCAATGCGTGCCAGTCGGCGCTCCAACTGAAATTCTGCTGCACCAGGTTCACGATCGCGCCGATGACTAGGATCAACCCGATCGGCGCCAGGATCATGTGAAACAGCGGATCGAGCCGCGTGTGATTTGCGTAAGATTGTGGTTTGTCAGCCATGGCGAACTAGTTTACTCTAATTCGGCTTCCGAGTTTTACGGCCCTCAAAACCCGCTTCGGGTGAACTCCGCGCGGCGGCATCGCTGCTTGTTTGCACTGAGGGTGTCGCCGCACCCTTTGCGGGCTACTTGAGAGCCGCGCCATTGCGTATCTCATCCGACGCCCGCCGCACCACCCGGTCGCCTTCCTTGAGCCCGCCCAGAATCTCCACCAGATCGCCTGACGGGGAACCTTTTCGTACATCCACCCATTCGGCTTTGCCGTCAGTCACCCGGATCACGAAAACCCGTTCGGTCGTCGTAACCACGGCGCTTGGGGGTACCAGCAGCGACGCTTTCTGGTTGCGGCTCGGCCAAGTGACCTCGGGGAACATTCCCGGCGCAAGCGATCCCCTGGCGTTGTCGACCTCCAGCTCCACCGCCATCGTCCGGGTCTTCGCGTCAAGCGAATGCGAAATGCGCGCGACGGTTCCGGCAAAAGTCTGTCCGGGAAAAGCCGGCACAATGAACGGGACGGCCGCGCCCTTGACGATCCCGCCCACGTCGGCCTCCGGCACGGCCACCACCAGGCGCAGGCGCGCAATATTCTCGAGCCGCAGAAGCGGATCGTAAGAAGGGCCGGCCAGCGTCCCCGGATGGGCCGAGCGCTGCGTGATGACGCCGTCAAACGGCGCGGTCACTCTCAGATATCCCACCAGCTCGTCGAGGGGTTTGACCGCGGCGTTGGCCGCGTCGATCGAGCTCTCTACCGCCTTCAGCGCGGCGCGAGCTGCTTCGAGAGCCTGCCCGGCCTGGATCAATTCGTTTTCCGCGATGGCTCCGGGAGTAGCGCTCGCCGCCTTGGTTCGGTCGTAAGTCTGCTGCGCCGCGACTCGCTTGGCGTCGAGTTCCGCCCGTTGCGATTCGAAAACTTTGACCTTCGCCTGCGCTTCGGCGGTTTGTGCCCGCATCTCCGGCGCATCCAGTTCGACCAGAAGGTCGCCCTTTTTCACCAGGCTCCCGCGGTCCACCAAAACCTTCTCCACGAATCCCGGCACACGCGCGCGCAGATCCACCGCTTCGTACGGCTGAAATTCTCCGGGCAGCTTCGACTTGCGTTCCAAAACACGCGACGCGACCGTAGCGGTCTCGATGTTTTGTGCCGCGACTTGCGATGTGTTTAGTGCCGCCGCCGCGACGGCCAGTATCCACAGCATATATTTCATAACGTCCGCCTCAATCTCCAAACCCCACCGAGCGCAACGGCAAACAATAGTGCGGCGCTCGCGTAAAACAGGTTGACCACTCCGAATCGCATCGCCCAGCCGCCGGCAAACACCATCGATCCGGCCTGCGCCGTGGACACCAACGCGAGGGAACTCGATGAAACCCGGCCGCGCATCTCCGCCGGCGTTTCGCCTTGCAACAGGGCCGTCGCCGCCACCATGAGGACGGCTACGCTGAGGCCGATTCCCACCGCGCATGCCAGCGCCATTGACTTATTGTGGAAGGCCGCGAGCAGCGCCACGGACGCTCCGACCCCGGACAGCCCAGCGCTTATCATGTACGGCGAAGCAGCCTCGCGCCTGATCCGCGCGGCGACTCGTGTCGTGATCGCCGCCCCTAGAATCGTGCCGGCGCCGATCAACGAACCGATCGCCCCGAACAGGTACGCGTCCGAATGCAGGACGTCGCGCACAAACACGGAAACGAGAGCCCCGAAGCAGCCCATGGCGAATGTGCCGGCCGTCATCCAAAGAATCACGAAGGAGAATTTTGGATGGCCCAGGATGAATCGGACGCCTTGGCTCAATTCGCCCCAAATGGCTCGGGTTCCTCTCCCTGCCACCGGCGCGGGCCGGTGATACGCCAGGGTGGTCAGCATTGCGGCCGAAAAGACGAACGTCAGGCTGTCGGCGTAATAGCAGGCCCTCTCGCCGAACCACCCCACCAGGGCGCTGGCCGCCGCGGGGCTCGCGATCCGCACCACTTGCATGGTCTGCTGCATCAATCCGCTCGCCGCCACCAATCCTTCGCGCTTCACCAGCAGAGGCACGGTCACCGATTGCGCTGGTGCGAAGAAACTTGAAACCGAACTCAACATAAAGCAGACCGCGTAGATATGCCACCGCTTCCAGGCAAACGCCAGCAGCAGGATCAGCGCCGCACGCGTTACGTCGCTTAGAATCATGGTGCGCCGGGGATTCCAGCGATCGACAAAGACTCCTGCCACCGGCCCGAGGAAGACGGCCGGCAGCAGAAATGCGATCATCACGCGGGTCATATCGCGCGCCGTTCCATGCATTCGAAAGACCACCGCCACTTGCACCGCAAAAAGCGCGATGAAATCGCCCAGAAGGCTGACCATTTGTCCGAGCCACAGCCTGCGAAACGGCTTCACCAGAAGCACGCCGCGCATGGTCAGCATCGGTGGCGAGACGACCAGCGTGCTCATGCCTGAAAATACCGGCTGGCCGGATCGTCCGGATCGAGGGACACGGATCGCGGCGCTTTCTGGCGCTGAAGAACGGCGTACACCGCCGGCAAAACCGTGAGCGTCGCCACGGTCGCCATCAACAGTCCGCCGATCACCGCGCGTCCCAGCGGTTCGGTTTGTTCGGAGCCCTGGCCGATCCCGAGGGCCACCGGCAGCATGCCCGCGATCATCGCCGTCGCCGTCATCAGCACCGCCCGCAAGCGTCCGCGAGCGCCGTCGACCGCCGCTTCCCGCACCGTGCCTCCTTCTTTCCGCCTCAATTCCGCGAACGTCACCAGGAGAATCGCATTCGCCACCGCGATCCCGACGGCCATGATCGTTCCCTGGAACGATTGCACGTTGAGCGTGGTTCCGGTCGCGAGCAACATCAGCGCCACGCCGCACAACACCGCCGGTACCGTCGAGATCACGGCGACGGCCAGCAGCACGGATTGAAAATTCGCCGCCAGCAGTAGAAAAATTACTACGATCGCCAGCAACAAGCCCACCCGCAGACCGGAAATCGTCTGCTCGAGCGGCGGAAGCTGCCCACGCACACTTACCGTGGTCCCTCGCGGCGGTTTCCCCGCCCGCTCGAGCGCCCGGTCGATCTCCTTCGCCACCGTGCCGAGCGGTGTCCCGTGAATGTTCGCCGTCAAACTCACCACGCGCTGCATATTGTAACGTTCGACTTCTCCGAAAGCCGTCCCATACTTCAATTCCGCCACGTCTCCCAGCAGTGGATGCGACGAACCATCGTTTGTGACTGGCAAATCCGCCACATCCTGAATGGATGAGATCCGGTTCTGAGGGATCTCCACCTGGATCTGAAAACCATTGCCCGATCCGGGGTCGCGCCAGTAGTTCGGTTCGATGAACCGGCTTGAAGATGTTGCCGCCACCATGGACCGCGCCACGTCGGATTCCGACAGCCCAAACTGGCCCGCCCTTTCGCGATTCACTTTCACGTCGAGCGTCGGATAGTCCAAAGGCTGGGCATATTGGAGGTCGCGAAGATCCGCAATCTTCGCCAGCTCCGATCGAATCTTGGCTGCGTGTACGCGGCTCTGTGCGACGTCCGGTCCCTGCACCGCGACCTCGATAGGGGTCGGCGAGCCGAAACTCATCACCTGACTCACGATGTCGCCCGCCTCAAAGGAAAATTGCGTCTCCGGGATCGCTTCGTGCAGCTTGGCGCGCAGTCTTTCTTTCAGAACTTCCCCGCGCAACGTCGCCGACGGCTTCAGCGCCACCAGCAGCACCGCCTCCTGCGGCCCCGCGGTCCATAGGTAAACCGTATTGATCGGATAACTGGCGGGCTGCACGCCAATGAAGCCCGTGCTGATTTCGACGTTGCCCGCACCCACCTCGTTCTGAATCACATCCAAGGCCTTCAGCGCGATCAGTTCCGTGCGTTCGATGCGCGTCCCGGTGGGCGCGCGCAGGCGGAGCTGAAATTGCCCCGCATCTACCGCCGGGAAGATTTCGGTCTGGAGCTGGGGAACCAAAATCCACAACAGAACGAACGCTCCGGCCAGATACAGCCCAACCACCGGCCAGCGCCAGTGCACTACCTGCTCCGCGTACCAGCCATAGGCCCTGCGCCACCATTGCCGTTCCTCATCCCTGGATTTTGCCCGCATGATCCAGACCGCCATCACCGGCACCACGGTGCTCGAAAGTACATACGACGAAATCATGGCCAGGCCGACGGCAAGCGACAGCGGTACAAACAGCTGTCTTCCCACGCCCACCATGAAGAAGGAAGGGACGAACACGGCCAGGATCGAGAGCATGGCCAGTATGCGCGGGATCGCGGTCTTTTGCGCCGCGTCCACCACCGCACGGGCGCGGACCACGCCGCTCGACATGTGGGTGTGGATGTTTTCAATCTCCACCGTCGCCTCATCCACGAGAACGCCGACGGCGAGCGCCAACCCGCCGAGCGTCATCATGTTGATGCTTTGTCCCGTCGCCCACAGCCAGACCACCGCCGCCAGCAGCGAGATGGGAATGGTCAGGATCACGATCAGCGCTCCGCGCCAGTCGCGCAGAAATAGCAGCACCATCACTCCCGTGAGAAACGCTCCGAGCGCGCCTTCGTTGATCAGCGACCGGATGGAGGCCACCACGTATTTCGATTGGTCAAACACCAGGTCGATCTTCACGTCGGGAGGGCAAACCGCCTGCATCGCCGGCAGCGCCTCACGCACGCGCCGGATTACGTCGAGTGTCGAGGCGTCGGCCCGTTTGGTGACCTCGATGTACACCGTTCGCCGTCCGTTGACGTGCGCATAGCTGACGATGATGTCCGTGGCAATCTCGGCGACGCCGATATCGCGAAGATAGACCGCCGGACCCGATGTTCCGCGGACCGGCGCATCCATCATTTCGGTGACGTCCCCGCCCACCGTCGCGTTGGTCGACGCGATCCGCGTGAGCTCTCCAGTCCGGACGTTGCCCGAGGGCAGCACCGTGCTCGCGCGCGTCACGGCTGCGATCGCGTCCTCCGGGGAAATGCGGTATTGCCGCAATTTGTCCGGATCCAGGCGGACCACCACCGTGCGTTGATTCCCTCCAAAGGGCGGCGGTGCGGAAACGCCCGGCAGCGTCGCAAACAACGGCCGCACCTGGTTGAGCGCGATGTTCTGCATGTCCCCCGGACTCCGCGTCGGACTGGAGAATACGAGTTGGGCCACCGGAACGCTGCCCACGTCGAATCGCGTGATGAACGGCTGCACCGCGCCGGGCGGCATGAAGGATCGCGCACGGTTGACGTATCCCACCACCTCCGCCATGGCCGCGCTCATGTCGGTGCCGGGATGGAACGCCAGTTTCATCAGCGCCGCGCCCTGAATGCTTTTCGACTCCACGTGTTCGATGCCGGTGATGTAGAGGAAGTGATACTCGTAGTAGTACGTGACGAAGCCTTCCATCTGCGACGGATCCATTCCGCCGTAAGGCTGGGCCACGTAGATGGTGGGCGATCCCAGGTTCGGGAAGATATCGGCCGGCATCCGCTGAATGGCGAGAATGGAAACCAGCGCGATGCCGAGCGCGGCCACCATCATCGTGATCGGCCTCCGAAGCGCGAGTCTCACGAGCCACATACTATTTCCCCTCGCTTTGATCGAGCAGCGGTTTCAAGTCGCCCCTCGCGGCCGCCACGGCGAGCATCGCCTGCCAGATGTTGAGCTCCGCCAAGCTGTCATCGATCTCGGTTTCCGTCAGCAGCCGCTGCGCCTCCGCCACCTCGACCAGTGTTCCCAGGCCCGATTTGTAGCGCGCCGACGCCTGATCGAGCGCGTCCTGCGCCGCCTTTCTTTCGATCGGCGTCATCGCCGCGACACGTCTTGCGCCGTCGAGTTGGGCCTGTGCGCGCTCCAGTTGGCCGCCCAGCTCTCGCACCACCTGGTCATAGCGAGCCGCCTCCGCCAGTTCGGCGTGGGCCTCAATTTGCTTCTTCTCGCGCAGCGACTTGAAATCCATGATCGGAAACGTAACGGTCATCCCGAGCGCCCAATTCTGGAAATTCGGTCCGAGCCCGGACGCAGCGCCTCCCGTCGATCCATTGACGCCAGCGCCGGTGCCCCGCGTGTACTCCGTCGCCTGCAAATTGAATTTTGGGAAATAGGCGCGATCGAGCGACTTCTCTCTCGTCTTCACTTCGTCGATGGCGGCTAGTTGCTCTAGGACTAGCGGATGGCTCACGGCATTCGTCGATTCGGAGCTCGCCGCCGTTCCGAGCGCGGGAGGCGGATCCAGCAGCTTCCCTGGCAGTGGAGCTGCTCTCGCTCCGGTCAATTGCGCAAGCGTGGCCTGAGCCATCGCGACGGCTTGCTCTGCTTGAATCCGTTGCGTTTCGGCGACCGCTCGCTCGGCTTGCGCGCGGGACAGATCCGCTCCCGGCCGCAGCCCCGAGCCGGTCAGCGCCCGCGCGATCTGTTCGATCGTTATGGCGCGCTCGATTCCGGCCTCCGCCGCTTTTACGGTCTGCTCCGCGGCGAGCACCGTGAGGAACGCGTCCGCGGTCATGGTCGCGACCTCGAATTGGGTTCGAACCACTCCCGCGTCCGATCGCCGGCGCGCGGATTCCGCCGCGTTCACATCCGCCTGCCGCAACCCGAAATCGAAGGGCTCCCAGGAGACCAGGACACCCACCGCGGTGCCCCAAACGTTAGTCAAGTCGTTCGTGCCCAAGACCGGACCCGACATCGACGGAATGACGGATTGCGGCAGCAGTAATCCGAATACATTGTTGCGCGTGGCGCGGTTTATCTGTCCCAGCGCGTCGACATGCGGCAGATAGGCGGTCCTCGCCAGCCGAATGCCGGACGCCGCCGCGTTCATCTGCTCTTGCGACACGCGGATGGACGGATAGTGCGCGACCGCGTTTTCCACCGCCTGGGCGAGGGTGAGCGCTTGCGGCGTTTGCGCGGGTTGTGCGAGCAGCGCGCCGCTCCTGGCAATAATCATTGCGGCGACCATCGCGAACAGCGCCTTCAGCGCCTTCAGCGTCCTCACGACTCGCCCTCGATGAGTTCATGAAACAATTCGCGAACCTTGTTCTTGGCGGCCCGCAGCGCCTTCCGGCCCAAGGGCGTGGCGCGATACACCTTGCGGCGGGATTTCCCTTTTCGCTTCTCCGTGGATTGCAGATAGCCCTTCTTTTCGAGACCGTACAGCAATGGGTACAGTGTTCCTGGGCTGATCTGATATCCATGCCGGGCGAGCTCCTGAGCCATGCCCAGCCCGAAGATCGGCTCCTCCACGGCGTGATGCAGCACGTGCAGACGTATCAGTCCGGAATACAGGTCGCGGTCATCCCCCGTCATGCTGTTAACATAATCGAGATTCGTTTTCGATTTCCGATACTCATGGAGTATAGGAGAGGACCGCCCGCAAGTCAATAGGTTTCTGAACGGGGTGGATGAATGGACGGCCAACCGGCGTGGTTGACCGATCTTCCCGCGTCTTGGCGTCCCTGACGCCCCGCTGCGCGTGAGGTTCGGACTAGCGCCGCGCCCAGTATCGGTCCCGGGCTTGCACGATCAGCCCCTTGGTCTTCGTGGTCACTTGAAGCGTGCGGAATTCCGAGACCCTTACCGGCCGATCCGAGACGTAACCGAGGTTGTACTGGCTTCGCAGTTCCTCTTGGATCGCATCGAAAATCTGCTCGATGCCCTGCTTCCTCGAGACCTCGAAGAAGTGGCCGCCGGTTTCCTTCGAAAGCCGCATCAGCACGCCCCTGCCGTCCGGTCCGGCCATCGGAATCCCGCGACGGCCCATCATGGGGATGCCGGAGTAGTACGTATCGTCGGAGAACAGAATGGAATACACGAGCGTATCGGCGCGCTGGGCTGCTTCCGCCGCGGCCTCCAGCGTCGACGCGCTCCCGGTATCCACTCCATCCGACATGACGATCAGCGCTTTGCGGCCGCGCAGATTCTCGGTGACGTCCCGCGACGCCTTCACAATCGCGTCGTAGAGGAGCGTGCCGCCTCCATTCTGCATTTGCAGGTCGTGATTAGTGGGCGTATCCACCAACGCGAGCGCGTCTTCGAGCTTCTTGCGAGACGAGGTCAGCGGTTGAGGCACCATGACGGCCATGTCGAACTGCACGATGAACACCTGATCCTTGTTCTCCCGCAGCACCTGATCGAGGAAGCGCAGACTGGCTCCGCGCTCGGCGTCGAGAACCCTTTTCTGGCTCATGCTGGTGTCCACCATCAGCCCGAGCGTCAGCGGCAGATCGGTCTCCCGCGAGAAGTACTGCACCGCCTGCGGCCGCCCGCTTTCGGCGATCGAGAAATCCTCTCGCGTCAGATCGCGGATGATTTCCCCTTTTTTGGTCCGCACCGACGCGAGAATATTGACCACTTTGACGTCGGTCGAAAAAGTTGGCTCGTTCTGACCGGGCGAGTCTTCCCGGTTTTGATCGCGGGTGGCCGCCGGCTCGGGCGCTTGACCGGATACCACCGCATGGCCCAGAAGCAGCGACGCGCTCGACAGTACGAATTGGCGGCGTGAGCTCCTAAGTAACAGCCCGCAAAACGGAGCGCGCGAGCTGCTCCCTTGGGTGCAATGAGGGCGCCCGTGCGCCCTTTGCGGGCTGGCAAGTACATCGAAGTCGCGGGCCATGACCAACTTTCTAGCGGCGCCAGGCCGCGATGTGCATCCGGGGAGGTAGCTGCGCATGGGCCAGATCGAGATCGTTTCCGGCAACCGGGATGACGATGTTGACGGTTTCGGGAGCCGACGGATAGTTCTGGTTGATCGAGATCCGGACCGCATGGCCGGGCTCCCCGGCTTTCTTGCCCGCCGTCGCAGGAGCGGGCGTTTCCGCAACCGAAATCAATCGCGTCGCGTCTTCGTAAGCCCGCAGCGTCACGGCCTGCTTTGGATCGTCGCACGTGATCAGAGCTTCCCGGATCACCTTGTCCGCCGATGCGTAGGTGAGCACGCCGGCCACGTGCGCCTCCCTCAGGCGCGCATCGGTCGCGTCGTCCGGAGGCACTTCCAGACCTACATAGCGCAACTCCTGAATCTCGCGCGACAGCGAGAATTTCACGAGCGGCACATAGGTATCGAAAAGGTGCTGGCCAGTGCCGAGCTTGTAAACCGACCACCAATCGACATCCTCCACCCCTCGCGAGACGACGAACAAGGCGCCATCCACGGTTTCGCCATCCGGGCCGTCCACGGTGAGCGAATAGAGCGGTTTCTGCTTCGGATCGATGCCGAGCGGCCAGGCTTCGAGCGTCGTGGCCGTCTCCTCTCCGATGTCACCGACCACCTGTTTCGATCGGGTGGTCTTGCGCAGAAGAAGACGCTCGCTCACGGGACGGCCCGGCACGCCCTCCGAGGTAACTTCGAACGCAATATTTTTAATCTCTACCGTTTCTTCGTCGCCTTGTGTGCTGTAGGTAACAGTCGAAGCGGCCTGTGCCTGGAAGGAAACCTTGGCTGTCTTGGAAGCGCCGCGCGCGGCCGGCTGGCTCCTCGCGGGTTGTGCCAGAAGAGCCGTGGCGATTAACGCCGCGATGTAGAATGCTCCGGTGATCGGGCGTGGTCCTAATGTCCTCGAAAGCAAGGTCCTGGCTCCGCGGAAATACACGGCGAGTTTCGCTTCTTGCGTCGTACTTCTATTCTAGCTTCGAGGAAAGCGTCTAACGCGTTGAAGGGCGTCGCAAGGTGCTAGAGGGAAAAAATAACCGGCGCTTCGAGACCTCGGTACGCTACAATTCCCCTTCGGCGGCGGCGGAAGCATTATTCGATCGCAAACCCGATCGGCGCCCGGCCTCGCCATCCTCCATGAAGAATCGCTTCGGGGCTGAACTCGTGCTGGTGGTCGTCTCGTTCATCTTTGGCGCGTCGTTCGTCGTGGTAAAACAGGCGCTCAGCGATGTTTCGACGTTGCTGTTTCTCGCCGTCCGGTTTTCGCTCGCCACGCTCTGGCTGCTGCTGATGTTGATTCCGCGTCTACGTGCCAGGCGGCAGACCTGGCCGGACGTCCGAAACAGCCTGCAGGGCGGCGTGTTCGCCGGACTGTTCCTTTTCGCGGGCTACGCATTTCAAACCTTCGGGCTCGAAACTATTACACCGGCGCAATCCGGATTCCTCACTGGGTTGTACATTCCCCTGGTGCCGATCGTAGGCGCTCTGGTTTACCGCAAAGCGCCGAAGAAGGTGGAAATCATCGGAGTTGCAGCAGCCGCCGTGGGCATGGCCCTGCTGACGTTGCAAGGCTCAACGCTGGGCAACGTATTCCAACTGGCGCGCGGGGATCTTTTGACCGTCGGATGTGCCGTGTGTTTCGCGTTTCACATTCTGTCCCTCGAGCGGGTAACCGCGGGCGGCGACGTCGCTTTCGTCAACGTCGCTCAGATCGGCACCGCGGCCCTTCTCGCCGCTTCCTCGTTCTGGTGGGCCGAAACGCCGCACGTGATCTGGACCTGGGGAGTATGGTTCGCGTGGGGGATCACCAGCTTGTTCGCCACCGCGTTTGCCCTCGGCGGACAGACCTGGGCGCAGCAGCGCACCACGGCCACACGCACGGCCCTGATCCTCGCGCTCGAGCCGGTTTTTGCATGGCTCACGTCCTTCGTGCTAACGGGAGAATCGCTTTCGACACGCGCTACCGTGGGAGCGGCACTGATCCTGGGAGGAATCCTGATTGTGGAAGTGAAACCGCCGCGTCCGGGCAAACCGTGACAGCGAGAACGGTTTCTGGGATAGCACGAACTCCTCGCGGCTCTCCCAAGCTCAAGAACACCGGCGCTTGCGGTAATGAACTTGTCTGCGCAAATCCAAAAAACGGTCTACCAAAGCCCCCACTTGCCGGTGGCCAGTACCCAGGCCGCGAGTAGAGCGTTGGTGGTGGCATGCGCGCCTACCGCCTCGCCGATCCGGCCGCGGCGTAGAACGGCGAGGGCATAGAACATCCCGGCGATGGTCCCGGCCAGCCACCGCTCGCCATGCAAGAGGCCGAAAGCGATCGAGGAGACCAGAAACGGAAGCCACGAAAATCTTCTCCAGTCTACCGACTCAAAATCGACGGATGCCAGGCGGCGCTGGAGAAAACCGCGGAACGCGAGTTCCTCGGCGATTGGAACCGTGAGGACCGTCCCCGTTATGCGAACTACCAGCCAGGCTATCTGCGCGGTCTTCGGAGCCTGGAAGAATCCGGCGGTAAGATCCTTGCCGCCGGCTCCCGGGCCGGCAACGCGATCGAGCGCGATCCAAAGCACGAAGACGACCGCTCCGATGCCCACGCCCAGCCATCCAAAACGCCAGTTCAGGTCCCGATAGGTCCGCCGAAAGATCCATAACGCCACAAGAACCGCGGCCACCCGCAGCGGGTAGAACCACTCGAAGTCCCCGGTAAGACTTCGCGAGAGCATCGTCGCGGCAAGGATAGCCAGAAATGGCGCCAGGTATGCCGGCACGGGATTGCGGCCCCTCACGGCCACGTCCGTGGTTCCCACCTCGAGCTGTGCGGTCAACCTAGGTTTGATCCTGTCTTGCCTGGTGAAACCAGGTACCCGGCGGGCGCCGACGCACAGCCCGAGCGCGACCGCATTGAACGCGATCCAACCGGCTTGCGAATGGAATCCCCCGAGGGCGATGCGAACCGCGCCGGCATTGCCGATGAGAATCAGCGCGGCGATCCGCACGGCGTTCAACACCCAGATGGCCGCCACGCCAACCGGAAGCAGAAGGAGCGCCTGCGGAAAACGCCATTCCCGCCGCAGGAACCAAAGCCAGGCGGTGCCGAAGGCCAGAACCAAGCCGATGCCTTCATATCCCGAGCACTCCGGTGCGATCTCCACCTGGAAGGTCGGCGTGCCGAGCGAGAGCGTCGCGGGGTTGGCTACCACATGGACGAATGGCCGCAGCATAGCCTCGACGACGCTGAAGGCGATTCGTGCCAAGGGTGTCCAGAATCGCCAGGCAAATTCCCCAAGCACCGATGCGACCACGCCAGCCGCCAGCACATAAATCCAAGCATCACCGGTGCTGCGAACAATCCGGAGCCAGAGAGTGGAAGGAACAAACGCCGTCGCGGCGAGAGCGATCGCCAGCATGCCAGTCCCGAACCAGGTGGCGATCAGGAGATTCGTTAACGTTCCATCCGGACGATGAACGAACAGCATCCAAGATAACCCGCAGAACGCCAGGATCGCCGCGAAATGGGCGCCGAGGAGCCGCCACGCGATGGAATGATGCGCGACCTGATCCGAGATCCGCTCCAGTTGATTCTTGGCCCTCGACTCGCCGAAGATTATGCTTCCCAGGGCGACCGCCACGGCCGAACGCACTGTCCAGGCACCCCAGCGGCTAACCAGCTCGGCCAGACCGTGCCCGCCCGCCAGCACTCCGGTGTCAAACCAGATGGAAAGGATCACCAGCTCGGCGATGAAGAGGGCAGTAAGATAGCCGATACGGGGTAGCAGGCGAGGCGCCGAGCC
>Ga0209415_10000601_pt1 | contig 67536 bp, 64 predicted proteins | sample PeaSoiSIISIP2007_FD_187696 | JGI IMG/M metagenome (GOLD analysis project Ga0209415, IMG submission 187696) | Peat soil microbial communities from Weissenstadt, Germany - SII-SIP-2007 (SPAdes) (version 2) | ecosystem: Environmental > Terrestrial > Soil > Wetlands > Peat | place: Germany...
ACTGACGGTGAGAGCTGGATCCTTCCGAAGAGCCGTGAACTGCTCGAGCGCATGCGTAGCGATCCGCGGGTGGCTGGAGCAGAGGCTCCGTTGCCCGCTTTGGCAACTCTCGGAACAGACGAACTCGGTCTCGTCTTGCTCGATGTGGAGCGCGCGGGGTCGCTGGCGATATCGGGCAGGGAGGCCGGAGCACTCGCCGAGGCCATGGCAATCGAAATGGCATGTTCGAGATGGTCCGATCAAGTCGACATGGTGATCGTGGGCATGGCCGAGCAAGTCGGCGGACTCGAAAGAGTCACGCGCGCCGCAAGCGTCGCAAGTGTGATCGAGAAGCTGGGCCGCAGGGTCCGAGAGCGTAAAGAGCTTCTTCAGATCGTCCGTCGTGCGACGAACTTCGATTCGCGATGGCTGGACGGTGGCGATGCCTGGGACCTGTGTGTGGTGTTCTGCATGCCGACCTCGGCAACCGCCGAACCTGAGGCGGTCGAGGAATTGGTCCGGTTGGCGGGGGATGGATCGTACGGTCTGGTAGTCGTCTGCGCAGCCGATGCACCCGGCGCTCGAACTCGAGTCCACGTCGACGGAGGCCCGTTGTCACTCGAATTGGAGCGAGGGAGCTCCGAAGCGGTCCTCTCCAGGTTCCCCGTGTGGCCCCAGCGCGTCGACGATGGGGTCGCAGAAGGAGTCGGATCCCTCGTCGAGATCGCCACTCGCCTTGACGGAGTCTCGCCCGAGGAGCCTCCCTACGACGAGCTCCAGATGGAGGTCCGCGAAGAACCTCCGCCTACGTCGACTTCGACGTCTGAACCGAACACGTCTGAGATCGAAGTGCGGGTAATGGGCCCGATCGAGATTCTGGGGGCGGCCCAGTTCACGAGAGCGTGGGCGATGGAGTTGGTCGTCTACTTGGCGATGCACCGAGATGGCGCGGGTGTGCCAACGGACAAATGGGAGGCAGCGTTGTGGCCGGACCGATTGGTCGCACCGGCAAGCCTTCACTCGACTGCATCGGCAGCGCGCCGCGCTCTCGGCCTTTCTAAGGCGGGTGAAGATCATCTCCCGCGCTCTCATGGCAAGCTCGCATTGGGTCCCGGAGTCACTACGGATTGGGAGAAGATCAGTTCTCTCTCTCACTCGTCGAACCGGGAGGATTGGCGTCGCGCTCTCGAGCTCATAAGGGGTCGTCCGTTCGACGGTCTGCGCGCCCCCGACTGGCCGTTGCTCGAAGGAATTACGGCGACGATCGAGGCGGTGGTCGTCGACCTCGCGGGTCGGTTCTGCGAGTCATGTCTCCAAGGCGACGACCCCGCCGGCGCGGAGTGGGGGGCCCGCCAGGGGCTAAAGGTAAGTTCCTTTGACGAGAGGCTTTACAGGATCTTGCTGCGAACCGCTGACGCTGCAGGCAATCCCGCTGGAATCGAGGCTGTCATGACTGAGCTGACTGCTCTGGTCGGCGATGTCGAGCCGTTCGACGCGGTCCACCCGGAGACCCTCGAGCTCTACCGAGCCCTGTCGAGGAGGCCGTTCGCGCACTGCATGCGTCGATAGGAGCGAAGGACGCGCAACGACCCCCGGTGGGGAGGTCGGGGGCCGTCGCTTAGGGTCGCAGGGGGGACCTACTACCTCTGCCCCCCTGATCGGCATGTCGGTGCCCGATCTTTAGCTTTTCGCTCCGATCAAGCCTTCGATCTGATCCAGAAGGGGAGGTGCTCCTCGCTGCCATCCGCTCGTTCGAAGCGCTTGAAGACGACCTGGACGGGCTCGCCGATCTCGATCGAGTGAGGATCGATTTCGTCGATCGATCCTTCCGGGCCCGTTACGAGGTTGCCTACGAACCGGATGTTCGGCTCCTCCTCGAGCTCGACGACGATCACGTTGTACGGAGCGAGCTCGGAGTACGGGGTAAGCAGTGGCGGATGTGGGACGACGTAGGACCAGATCGTCCCGCGGCCGGACATCGCCTTCCACGTGCGGTCGGTGGAGTGGCATATCGGGCACATCGGCCTAGGCGGATGTCGCAATCTGCCGCAGCTCGCGCACGCCTGTACCCGCAGCTCACCCTCGTTCGCCCCGTCCCAGAACTCCCCGGCTTCCTCGTCGAAAGCCGGGAGGAGGAACCCCTCTCTGGACGGCCCGAGGTCCGACACGCCCCCGCCGGAGAAAGCCGCAGCGTTGGTCATCGCAGGCCCTTTCTCATCGCCTGAGCAGCAGGGCGCTCGTTGGGACTCCCTCGCCTGCCGTGACGAGGCATGTCTCTGCGCCTTCGACCTGAGCGGTCGACGTGCCTCGCAGCTGACGAACCCCCTCGTTGATCAAGTTGAACCCGTGGACGTACGCCTCTGACAGCCCGCCGCCAGAGGTGTTGACGGGCAGTTGCCCCTTGCCCCATTCGAGATTCGCGTTTTCGGTGAAGCCGGGCGCTTCTCCGCGCTTGCAGAACCCGTATCCCTCGAGTGACAAGAGGACGAGCGGGGTGAATGCGTCGTATATCTGCGCGACGTCGACGTCCTCTGGCCTGAAGTCCGAGTTCGCCCAGAGTCTTCGCGCGCAAGCCCATGCGGGACCGATGAGCGGGTCGTCGTTGAAGAAATTGACCATGGTTTGATGCTCAGGTGGAAGTCCCTGGGCGAATGAGTGGATGTACACCGGTGGTTGGCGGAGATCGCGGGCCCTCTCGGCTGAGACGACGACGCAGGCAAGGGCCCCGTCCGTCTCGAGGCAGTTGTCGAAGAGGCACAGGGGTTCCGAGACCCATCGAGCAGCCATGTAGTCGTCACGGCTCATCGTCTTCTCGAACATGAGCGCAGCCGGATTGCGGTTTGCGTGTGAGCGCACGGCGGTGGCCACGTTGCAAAGGTGGTCGCGTGTAGCTCCGTACTCGTGCATGTACCGCCTCGTGAGCATGGCGATCTCGTCCACGGGCCGGAGCATGCCGAAAGGCCGTGTCCAGGCGCCGGGAACTTTGAGCTGCACGGACGTGCTCGTCCACGGCCGGGGGCCAGATCCTCGCTTTCGGCTCCTCCACGCCACGGCGACTTCGGCTTGACCGGTCGCCACTGCCATGGCCGCGTGTCCCACGACTCCACACCCGGCCCCGCCTCCATATCCGATCTGAGAGAAGAAGGTGATCTCGCCGCATCCGATGTTGCGGGCGATCTCGACCTCCTCGGTCGCCTCCATCGTGTAGGAGCACAGCGCATCGACTTCCGACGGATCGATGCCGGCGTCCTCACAGGCGGCGACGATCACGCTGCAGGCGAGCTCGGCTTCCGAGGGATCGAGACGCTTCGCGAACTCGGTCTGTGCGATCCCTGCGATCGCAGTCGCGTCCTTGATCGCGGCGGATCCAGGAGCTGCCGGCGGGCTCATCGCACGGCACGGTATCAGCGGATCTGACCGGGCCGCGAACGCAAGCCCAGGGCTTCAGTCGGGGGTCGAGCGAGCCAAAAGAGCGATACAGCCTGATGGAAAGCTGATCGAGTGGCCCATCGCTACCGCCTCTGCCCCAGGACAGCCCAGGTGCCCGTGCTCGAGCGCCACTGCGCCGACGCACGGTTCGTGAAGAACCTCGCGCTAGAACAGGCGAACTACTGGCAGCCCGGCAGAGGGCCATCTGCTTCACCGACAGAGCGCCAGCGCCAGCTCGCTGAGGCACGCCAGGCATTTCCGTGGCTGGCCGAAGGCTCCTCGTCGGTCCAACAGCAGGCGCTTAGAGACTTCGACCGGGCGATGGCAGGGTTCTTCGCCGGTACCCATAGGCGGCCCACGTGGTGGAAGAAGGGGCGCGACGAGGGTTTCTGCATCCGAGATGTGAAAGTCCGGGTGCTAGGGCGTAAGTGGGCTTCGGTCGTGGTCCCCAAGTGCGGCGAGGTGCGGTTTCGCCTTAGCCGCGCCATTGAGCACAAGCACGGCATGGCTAGGGTCACCTTGGACGCCGCAAGGCGCTGGCACCTCAGCTTCAGCGCCCCCCAGCCGTCTATCGACCGCGAGCCCACAGGTAGGCAGGTCGGCATCGACCGCGGAGTGGCGACCACCGTTGCCATGAGCGACGGGGGGATGCTGCGGATCCCGAGCATTCCGAAGCTCACGGCCAAGACCGATCGCCTCCGAAAGCGCCTCAGTCGCCAGAAGATGGGGTCGAATCGCCGCAGGCGCACGAGGGTGGCACTGGCGCGCTCTCATGCCCGAATCACCGACCGGCGAAAGGACTGGGTCGAGAAGCTCTCGACGCGTCTAGTGCGTGACTACGACGTGGTCGTGGCAGAGCGCTTGGCGGTGGCGAACATGGTGCGCAGGCCGAAGCCGAAGCGCGATCTTGAACACGAAGGTAGCTATCTCACAAACGGCGCTTCGGCCAAGGCAGCGCTCAACCGCGCGATCCTCGGCTCTTCTTGGGGACTGTTGCTGCGTCGTCTCGAAGAGAAAGCGGCAGCTTCGGGGGTGACGGTCGTTCTTGTAGACCCCCGCTACACCTCGCAAGCATGTAGGTGCTGTGGGCATGTCTCAGCGGAAAACCGCAAGAACCAAGCGGTGTTCAGCTGCGTCTCCTGTGGTCACAGCAACCACGCCGACATCAATGCGGCACAGAACATCTTGGCCCGGGGGCTCAAGGTCCTCGCGCCTGCCCCGGGGCCCGGGGAATCTGCGCGCGTAAGCCCGGTTCTGCCGGCTGCGCGAACCTCTTAGGAGGTCGCGGCATGAAGTCACGACCGCCCCAGGAATCCCACGACTTCAGTCGTGGGAGGAGGTCAAACACCGTCAGATGGGCCCTCGCGCTGCCCGTTGTCCGAGGTTTTTGCGCTGCTCGGCGATCGACGGTCTCTTCGTTTTAGGCCTCGTAGAGCCGGCGTCCACGCTGTCGAGACCGGCCGCGCGATGAGGCGCGTCCGTTATGTGTTGACGCAGGCGGTTCCTCGGCTGCTTACGAACCGGCGACCGCCGGAGGAGGGATGGGGCCGGCGTCTTCGTATCCCTGCCTCACTCCTTGGCCGGCGCGCCGGGTCAGTTGTTCCGGTTCGTAGAGCATCCAATACGCGTTCCTGGCGTGCTTGCGCGCTCGGTCGACGCAGACCGCGGCAAGCCCGGCAGGATCCTCTTCCTCGTTCTCGTGGACGAAGACCTCGAGCACGTGGGTATTGGTAAGGAGCTGAGCGAGCATGATCCCTTGAGAAGCCTCATGGGCACACACCTGGTCGATCGCGGCCCGGCCCGGCATGCCCAGCGCGATCACGATCGCGCATCCGGATTCCTCGATCAGCTTCTTGCACTCGACGCCGAGGTCCTTGAAACCGGGAACGGTGCGGCGCAGGATCTCGAAGGTCTCACCGTGCCCCGGGCATTGCTTCAACTCGTCGACGGCCTCCGCGCCCATGTCGTATCGGGCGAACATCGTGTCGACCACGCCGATTCGATCCATGCCGGCATTCTCCTACGGATTGAGGGGAGCGAGCCGACGGCGCACATCGGCGCGCTCGAGGCGTCGCAAAGTCGAAGCCCGCGCATGGGCCATCACGTCGACCTGCTTCGAGGCATCCATGAAGTCGCGACCCATCGCTGCCTGGTCTGTCAGCGTGGGCTGGAAGGCGATGACATGCGTGTGCCGGCTCCGAACGCGGCTGGCCTCGATACCGAGCTGGAACCTCGCGATCTCTCGCAACAGAGCGCCCTCGGCGAGCCTTCTCCTGGCCGAACGCGACATCGGAGCACTGACGACCACCAGGTCCAGCCCGCAGCCCGCGACCTCGGCGAGGTTGGTCAGCGAGTGGGCACCACCGTCGACGTAGCGCGCTCCACCGATCGAGACAGGGGCGAAGTAGGCGGGAATCGCGCAAGACGCGGCCGTGGCTTCACCCACCTCTGCCGGGGGCGAGCCCTTGCGGCCGAAGACGGCGAGGCGACCTGTGTCGAGTCGGACGGCGCAGATCCACAGCGTCTGATCCGGCCAGTCCCCGGGGAGATCGCGAAACAGCGCGTCCACACCTTCTGCGATGCCGGCGGTCGACACCGTCCCCGCGGGCAGGAGCCCGGCCAGCATCGCCCCTGGCCTCACCTGCCACGGACGACGACCGGCCGCGACGAGCACTCCCGGAGCGGCGGGAGGTCCTGCCGGGAAACGTGCAGGTTCGATGATGCGCTGGTGCCGGCGAGACGCGGCCTCGGCGCGACCGAGGAGCTCTGCTCCCGAGTCCGACAACGTGCTTCCCTCGATCCTCGCCGCAAGGTCCTGGGCCGAGAGCCCGGCTCGAAGCGCCGACGCGGTGATCGATCCTGCCGAAGTTCCCATGACCAGCTCGGCCGAACGCGGGTCCCATCCCATCCCTTCGGCGAGGCCGGCGAGGACGCCGGCGTGATAGGCGACCCCCGCCGCGCCCCCGGCGCCTAGCACCAGACCGACTCGTCCCAACTGCTTCCCTCTTCTCGGTCGTTGCGGTTGCCCTGGGCCGTCGACTACTTGGCCAGCCGCAAAAGCTCGTCCATGCCGTCTTCGACCCCGTGGCGCAAGACGTTCAGGTCCGGAGCGGTGTCACGGTCGCCCGTCAGCCCGAAGGTAACGAGCCCGTCGTAAGAGAAGATCGCTACCCCCACGCGCACCTGACCCGCGAGCGGCACGTACGGATATGCACGGACCATCTTCCGACCGTTCACGTAGAGGGGTATCTGCGGGCCGGGCACGTTGGTGGTCACGGTGTTCACGTTGCGCTGTGGGACTCGCGAGGCGAGACGCATGCCGAGCGCGAGCAACATGGGCGGGGCGAATCCCGACAGCGACGTGAGGGCCTCGCCTGCGACAGCCTCCTTCGACTCTTTCAGTCCCTCCATCTGCTTGGAGATGCTCCGCAGCCGCTCGGTCGGGTCCTCGATTCCGACCGGCAACTCGGCGAACATCGCTGACACCTTGTTGTGCAGGGAGCCGTCGCCGACCGCCAGGCCGTCAGTCGAGCGGGCACGAACCGACACGGGCACGAGCGTCCGTATGACGCGATCCACCGACTCACCACGCGAGAGCAGCAGCTCCCTGAACCCTGTCGTGATGGCCGCCAGCACGACGTCGTTGAAGGTGCCGCCGAGCCCCTTTCGGACCATCTTCACGTCGTCGACGGTCGAAGAAGCCCATTCGTATCGGCGATGTGGACCGAGCGGGCCGTTCAAGCTCGACACCGGAGTGGGGCGGACCAGTCCCGAGTAAGAGGAGAGCCCGCGCACCACGTCACCGAGCTGGCTCATCGCCCGGCGGGGGAAGCGCGTGCTGGCCCGCAGGGCGCGGAACTGCTCGTAGGGGCTGAGCGCGAGGTCCGCAAGCGCCCCGACCGCGAGCATCGTCCTCGAAGGTGCCGGAGAGGGCGCCCACTCGTCCGGGACAGCCTGGGAGGGCTCGGGGGAGATGTCGAGCACCACGGCCAGCAGGTCGGTGCCCGCCACGCCGTCGACGAGAGCGTGATGGGTCTTCGTGATCATCGCCCAGGATCCGCCCTCGAGGCCCTCGGCCACCCATATCTCCCAGAGGGGCTTCGCCCTGTCGAGCTGCTGGGCCATGACCCTTCCGACAAGAGCCCTCAGCTCCGCGTCGCCACCGGGAGCCGGGAGGGCGGTGTGGCGCACGTGGTAGTCGAGGTTGAAGTGAGGGTCGTCGACCCACACCGGGCGCCCGAGGTCGAAGGGAACGAAGCGCACGACTTGCCTGTAGCGAGGGACGAGCGGCAGCTTCCCCTCGATCATCGACACGATGTCCCCGAAGGGAGGAGGGGGTCCCTCGAAGATCCCGACGGACCCGATGTGCATATGACTGACGTCGTCCTCGACGTGGAGGAAGGAGGCGTCCAGGGGGCTCAGGCGGTCAGCGCTCATGTTCCATCCCCCGGGTCTCTCGCTCGTGCTACGGGAACTGTCCTACTCCCATTTTCGCACTCCTGCTGCACCCTGTTGATCAGGTGGTGCAGACTCGGGTGGTGGGCACTGGAGGGCCGAAGGTGCTGAAGGCACCGGAGGCACCGCACGAGACAAGCATGAGCTCAGTAGAGACAGTCGTGGGCGCCCTCGAGCGCGACGGCTGCGTCGTGTTGGAGGGGATGCTCTCGGCGCAAGAGGTTGCTGCGGCCAAGGGCGACCTCGAGCAGGTCCTCGAGACCACCCCGGTGGGGCGCAACCCGTTCGAGGGCGCCCACACCCGCCGCGTCTATGCGCTCTTCGCCAAGACGCGGGCCCTCGACGCGGCCGCGACGAACCCGTTGATCCTCGGAGTGCTCGACCACGTGCTCGGTCACTACCAGCTGAGCGGACCGACCGGGATCCAGATCGCCCCGGGAGAGGTCGCGCAGATCCTCCACTACGACGATGCGATCTATCCCCTTCCGAGACCGCATCCCGAGGTCATCGTGAACACCATGTGGGCTCTCGACGACTTCACCGAGTCGAACGGTGCCACGCGATTCATAGACGGCAGTCACCGCTGGCACGACGAGCGACCCTCTGCTGTACACGAAATGAATACAGCCGAGATGGCAGCTGGTTCCGTGCTCGTCTACCTCGGTTCGCTCTGGCACGGCGGCGGCGCCAACCGGACCGACAAGCCTCGACTGGGAGTGGTCCTCGAGTACGCGGCGTCGTGGGTGCGCCAGCAGGAGACCCAGGTCCTGGCCGTGCCACCTGACGTCGCAAGACAGCTTCCCGAGAGGCTCCAGGAGCTGCTGGGCTACAACATCCGGCCGCCGTTCGTCGGGTACGTGGACGGTCGCCACCCCCGAAGGCTGCTCGAAGAGGACTAGGGACTCCGACCGAGGTAGCCGGCGACGTCGTCGGCCAGCTCGCCGCACAGCCTGCAAAGCAGAGCCAGCCGAGCATCGTGGTCCGCGGCCTCGAGCAGTCTCTGGCGGTCCGACTCCGGAAGGGGAGCAGCAGCGCAGAGCCTCCACACCCGTTCACTTGGCGAAGAATGGTCGACACTGTCCACCGAGTCTTCAGCGGAGCCCCGGGACATGTCCTCACCGAGCTCCGACAAGAGAGCTCGCGCGCGCACGACGGCCGTGCTTGCGTCGTGCAGACCTGCCTCCGAAGGAGACAACACGGTCTCGGCGAGCTCTTCGACGACAGCCTGAGGGTACGGGTCCTCGGCGACCCACGAGACGACTTCGAAGCGCGTCGATCCTCGAGCGAGAAGTCCCCAACGACCGTCGGTGAGCGGCCGGGCGACCTCGATAACTGCGAAGGTACCCACCCCGACTCGCTGGTCACCGCCTCCGACCTCCGATCCGCGCGAGATCAGCACGACTCCGAAGCCGCGCTCGCCGGCCAGACAGTCGGCGACCATGGCGCGGTAGCGCTGCTCGAAGACGTGCAAGGCGAGCGGTTGCCCGGGGAACAGCACTGTCGACAACGGGAACATCGGAGCCTGGTTGGCCACGGGGTTCACGGGCTCACGCGGTCACGGGTAACGCGGTCACGGGTAACGCGGTCACGGTTCACGCGGTCACGGGGTCACGCGGTCACGGAGTCACGGGGGTGTCCACCGGTCCGAGCCTGTCCACGAAGCCGTGTTGCTTGCACCTCGCTATGAAACCCGTCGGCGTCACCACCACCGTGAGGCGCCGCCCGCACGCTTTGCAGAACCTCGGAGGGTCGAGCTCACGCGCGCAACCTTGGCACTCGGTCGTCGACCGCCCGCACGCGTAGCAAAACGCTTGCACGGGCACTCTGTCTGTTGTCACAAGGCAGTCACAGGGCGGCGGACAGGGCCCCGATCGGCATGGCGAGGTCCGAGAGCATCGACAGGTCCTCCTCGGGAGAGCGCCCGAGGGTGGTCAGGTAGTTGCCGACGATGAGAGCATTGATGCCCGAGGTCATGCCCATCGCCTGTAGCTCTCGAAGCGTCACCTCGCGCCCGCCCGCGTAGCGGAGGATCACCCCGGGCAGCGCCAGACGAAACAGAGCGATCCAGCGGATCGCCTCCCACGCGCCGACGAGCGGACGGTCGCCGAGAGGAGTGCCGGGCCTCGGGTTCAAGAAATTGAGCGGCACCTCGTCGGGGCCGAGCTCCTGGAGCTGCAGCAGAAGCTCGACCCGCTGCGCGTCCGTCTCGCCCATGCCGAGAAGCGCCCCGCAGCAAAGCTCCATGCCGTGTGAGCGCACGATGCGACACGTCTCGGCACGCTCCTCCCAGGTGTGGGTGCTCACCACCTTCGGGAAGAAAGACCGCGCAGTCTCGACGTTGTGGTTGTAACGGTGCACCCCGGCGTCGGCGAGCCGGCGCGCCTGGGCATCGTCGAGGATGCCGGCGGAGATCGCGACGTTGAGGCCCGTGTCCGCGTGCACGAGGGGCACGAGCTCGATGATGCGCGAGAGCGTGCGCTCGTCGGGGCCGCGGATGGCGAGCACGATGCAGAACTCCGAGGCCCCGAGAGCGGCTGTCTCTCTCGCTGCGGCGAGGACCTCTTGGGTGTCCAAGAAGGCCGTGGCCTTGACGGGTGTGTCGAAGCGGGCGGACTGAGCGCAGAAGTGACAGTCCTCGGGACAGCCCCCGGTCTTCGCCGACAGGATGCCCTCCACCTCGACGGTCGATCCGCGCCAGGCGAGGCGGACCTCGTGGGCCACCGAGGCGAGCCCCATCACCGACTCGTCGGGAACCACCGCCAGGACACCGAGCTCGTCCGCACTGAGCATGCGCCGATCGTCCAGCAGCGCTGCCGCCGCCCGGGCTATGTGCTCGCGTGACTCGGTCGAGCTGGGGGGATCAGGAAGCGTCACCGGACAAGCCGCCGCTGGGGGGCGCAAGGTGACCGTCGCAAAGCCTTGGGCGCCGTCTGTGTCTCGAGGCATCTGCACAAAAGTAGTTTGTCGACAGCTACAGCTCGAACTGGAGCTCGGCCTTGCGCACGCCCGCGATGACCGAGGAGCCGCTGCGCTCCACCTTCCCGGCGATCTCGAGCTTCGTGTGGCGGGCGAGCAGCTCCTCGAGCACGACGCGGCCCTCGAGGCGAGCGAGGGCGGCGCCCAGACAGAAGTGGTTGCCGAAGCCGAACGCAAGGTGCGGGTTCGGGTCTCGGCTCACGTCGAGGCTCCCCGCGCTCGGTCCGAAGACCTCCTCGTCGCGGTTGGCCGCAGCGAAGATCATGAGGACCGGCTCGCCGGCGCCGATGTGCGCGCCCCGCAGCTCGACGTCACGCGTGGCGGTGCGCATGAACGAGGTCACAGGGGTGGTGAGCCTCAGCAGCTCCTCCACCGCGCTCGGCACGCGGCTCCGATCTGCGCGCAGCAGCTCCCACTGGTCGGGGCGCTCGGCGAGGGCCACGAGCCCAGCGGAGATGAGGTTGCGGGTCGTCTCGTTGCCCGCGACGAGGAGCTGGATGAGGAACATCATGAGCTCTGCATCGGACAGTTGGTCGCCGTCGAGGCTGGCGGCGGCGAGCTGGCCGAGGATGTCGTCGCTTGGCTCTGCGCGGCGGCTCTTTGTCGACTCCAGGAGATACGAGCTCATCTCCCCGAGCAGCTTCTGCCGGCGTTCCTCGGGCCAGTCTGTGGCTCCGGGGATCACCGCTTCGGACCACTCGTAGCAGCGCTCCCACTCCTCGTCGGGAACCCCGAGCATCTGGCTGATCACCTGCAACGGCAGTGGTACCGCGAGTGCCTCGACTATGTCGACGGGACGGGACGGCTCGATTCTGTCCACAAGCGTCTTCGCACGGTCGCGCACGAACGGGTCGAGAACGCGGACCACCGAAGGCTTGAAGGCCGGCTGCACCAGACGCCTGTAGCGGGTGTGCTCGGGCGGGTCGGTGTGCATGATCGTCGGCGGGGAGGGGTACTCGACCCCGATCTCGTCAACGAGGATCCCCTTTCGCGTGCAGAAGGTCTGGTGGTCGGTCTCGACCGCGCATATGTCCGCGTGTCTGGTGAGCGCCCAGTAGCCGTGCTCTTCGTTCCACGCGACCGGCGCCTCGGCTCGAAGCCGGGCGAACAGCTCGTGGGGCCCGGCCGCCGCCGAGTACTCCTCGGGGTCGTCGAGACGAGCCGCGAGGTCTGTCCCCGGACGTGCGACGCGCACAGGACCTCAGTCGACGATGAGACCGCTGGGCCGGGGCATGCCGGCCGCGTCCAGCAGAGCCAGGTAGGCGTCGAGGATCGCCTGCCCGTCCGTGAAGCTCTCGATCTGCCCCTCCGCCGTCAGGTTGAGGAGCGCCCCCTCGATCACGAAGAGGACGTCGGTCGGCTCTGTGTTGTCTTCGGGAACATGGAGGGTGTGAACGGACCCCGCGGGCTCGTGAATGTAGGAGCCCGCGGTGCTGACGAAGTCGTACTCGAGATAGTGCCAGCGCCCCGTGAGCGTGTAGCCCTCGACGGGCCCGGTGTGACGATGCTTCGGGATCTGGACCCCGGGTTGGAAGCGGTTTCGGATCACCCACGTGCCGCGCTTCAGGTCGACCCGCATGACCTTCAGGTCGATGCCGATTCCCGTGTCCACCCAGGGAGCCGCGTCGTCTCCGACGTGACGTACGACGAGATCCTGCTCAGTTACTGCCATCCCGGACTCCTCCCATTACCGGACCCCTGTCATCCCCGGAGCCCTGTCCCATCGGCTTCCGCCCGCTCCGGCCAAGAAGTTACGCCTCTGCGCGGCCGAGCAATTGCGCCCAGAGGTGGTTCGAGGTCCTAGGAGCCCTGAAGCAAGGGTAATTCAGCAAGGGGCCGGCTGAGCGCTCGTTATTCGTCGCGGGATGCCGAACGCGCTCGACGAGCAGGTACTGCTGGGATCGCTGGACCCTCACGCGCAGCAGCCTTTCGGGCCCGACAGCGTGCTGCGTCGCGTGGTGGCGGAGCCGGTGACGACGCTCGTCGTGCAGCGCGCTCTGGTGATGGAGGTCGCGCACCCGAAGGTCGCTGCCGGGGTCGACGACCACAGTGGCTTCAGGGCACACCCGATATCGAGGGCGTGGGTCACAGCCGACGCGGCTCTGCGCCTCGTGTTCGGTGATGCCGAGATCGCCAGAGGGGCAGCCCGGCAGATCTATCGGACTCACGACCGTATCAACGGGCGTCTCAGTGAGAACGCCGGTGAATGGAGTGCCGGAGCTTCCTACACGGCTCACGATGCCTCTCTCCTCACGTGGGTGTGGGCGACGCTCGTCGACTCCGCGCAGGTCGCGTACACCCGTTGGGTGCGGTCGTTCTCGGACGAAGAGGCGGACGTCTTCTACGCGGAGGCACTGGCCTTCGCGCGCTTCCTCGGGATAGCTCGCGACCTCCTGCCGGCTGATCGGGGGGCATTCGCCGAATACACAGAGGACATGCTGGCGGGCCCCGTGTTGGCGAGCACCGAGACCAGTCGCCGGCTCGCCGCCCAGGTCCTGTGGTACCGGCACTGGAGCGTGCCTCCCCCGCTGGTGCAGGTTCAAAGAGCGATCGCGCTTGCCACTCTCGACGAACGGCTCGTCGAGAGGCTCGGGCTGGCCCGCGCGCTCGACAGCGTCGACGCGCGGCTCGGAGGGTTCGTCGACCGCGAGCTGCGCAGGTGGTATCGCCATCTTCCGCGAACGCGGATCGCTCTGCCAGGGATCTACTTGATGCTCAGGCGTCCGACCCTGTTGCTGGGCGAGCTGCGCAGGGGCGAGCTGCGCAGGGGCGAGCTCCGCAGAGAGGTGCAGACGGGCGAGAGCTAGCTGCCGGATGCATCCTTGGGCCGCACGACGACCTCGGAGCGCTCGGGGTGCTCGAGATCGAGGTGGACCTCTGGGTGGTCGTCGCCGGGCGGATCACCCGAGCCGTCCACGATGGCCACGATCTCGTCGTCCGGGTGGCCGTAGATGGCGTCGCGCAGTCCGAGCATCGCCGCTCCCAACATCCCGCCCCGTTGTCTCGGCCGCCCACGCTGGTCGTTCGAGCCGGGCGAGTCGCCCTCGGCGCCATCGGTGGCCTCCAACCAGGCGATCCATTGCTCGTCGGTCCATTCCTCTGGATCCACGGGTGGGCTGTCGGGCGAAAAGTCTTCTTCGGGCTCCGATGGGCTCACCTCACCACCGGTTCCAGTGCGTCACGTCATCGACCGGGCGCCTGGTGCGCCACCGATGACGCTCGAGGTCGGGCACGTCCTGAAGACCCGAGACCGGACCGACGCAGAGCCACGCGACAGGCCGGATGTGCTCGGGGATGGAGAGGAGCTCACGAAGGAACGGCTCTCTGTAGAACGAAACCCATCCCATCCCGTACCCCTCGGCGGTCGTGGCGAGCCAGAGGTTCTCGATCGCCAGGCACGTCGAGTACAGGCCGGCGTCGGCGATCGCGTGCCGCCCGAGCACGTGCGGTGCTCCACGCGTCGAGTCGTATGTGACGACGATCCCGAGACTGGACTCGAGGATCCCCTCGATCTTGATCCGCGCGAACGTCCCTGCCATGTCCGGCGGCAAGGAGGTCGCGAACGTCTCGCGTTCTTCCGCGACGTGATCGCGGAATCGCTCCCTGATGGCGGGATCGTTCACGACGATGAAGTCCCAGGGCTGGGTGAGGCCCACGCTCGGCGCCGCGTGGGCAGCTTCGAGGAGGCGCCGGAGAACCTCGTCGGGGACGGGTTCCCCGGTGAACTCGCAGCGCACGTCTCGGCGGCGCATGATCGCCTCGTAGACGGCGTCGGTGGTCGTGGCGTCCATGGCTTGTCCTAAACGACCTTAGGTCAGCCCCCGGGCTCGTCGCGGGTAGCCCCCTCGCGCTAGAAGATTGGCCGTGGAGGGTTATGACAACGACGGGCTCACGTTCGACGTGACCGACACAGGGCCCTCGGACGGCCCTGTCGTCATCGCCCTCCACGGATTTCCCGAGGACCGCCGCTGCTGGGAGCAGGTCTCGCGAGCAATGACGGATGCGAAGTACCGGGTCCTAGCGCCCGACCAACGCGGGTACTCGCCCGGTGCGCGTCCTGGAGGCCGGCGCTCGTACCGGGTCTCGCTCCTGGCCGGCGAAGTCCTCGCTCTCGCCGATCGAGCCGGCGCCCGGAGCTTCGACGTGATCGGGCACGACTGGGGAGCGGTGGTGGCGTGGCACCCCGCTGCGAGGCATCCGGACCGAGTGCGCACCCTCACCGCCCTGTCGGTGCCTCACCCTCGCGCGGTGGCGAGCGCGATGGGCAAGAGCTCACAGGTGATGCATTCGTGGTACATGGGGTTCTTCCAGATCCCATGGCTCCCGGAGCGGATGCTGGCGCAAAGGGGCGGCTCGATGCTCGCCGCGAGCCTCTCGAGGTCCGGGTTGGACTCCGAGACCGCGCGGCGGTACGCGTCCCGGGCCGCATCCGCCGCCCAGATGACCGGACCGATCAATTGGTACAGAGCGCTCCCGTTCGACGCGCGCGACCCGCTCGGCGCTGTCTCGGTGCCGAGTCTCTACATATGGGGGACCAAGGACCGGTTCGTGACCCGGGCTGCGGCGCAGCGCTGCGGCGACTTCGTGACCGGGGGCTTCCGGTTCATAGCTCTCGAGGGCCAATCGCACTGGCTGCCGACCTCCGCCGCGCGCGAGGTCGCGCCGCTGGTGCTGGAGCATCTGGGCTCTGTGAGTTATCAGTGACTGGCACGGTTGGGCGAGGCTCAGCCGGCAAAACCGCGCTGATGGGCGTAGATGATCGCCTGTGACCGGTCGCGGCTTCCGGTCTTGGTGAAGATGCGGTTGATGTGCGTCTTGATCGTCACTTCGCTCACGTAGAGCTGCGCTGCGATCTCGGAGTTCGAGAGCCCTTTGGCGATGAGGCGCAGCACTTCGGCCTCGCGTTCGGTCAGCCCGTCCGGCAGTGACCCGCCGTCTTGAGCGGTGGGGAGCGTCGCAACTTCGACCAGGCGCGCCTGCACGGAGGGGTCCAACACCGCCTGTCCGGAGGCGGCGGCCTCGATCGCCCTGGCGATGTGCTCGCGACCAGCGTCCTTCGTCAGGTAGCCGAGAGCCCCGGCCCGCAACGCCGCCACGATCGACTCGTCGTCGGCATAGGTGGTGAGGACCACGACTTGCGTGTCGGGATGGTCCGCCCGGATCTGCCTGGTTGCTTCGACTCCGTCCACGCGCGGCATCCGAAGGTCCATGAGGACGACATCGGGACGAGTCTGTGCGACGAGCGAGACGGCCTCCTCGCCATCGCTGGCGCCACCGACCACCTCCACTCCGGGCATGGTCCCGAGCAGGGTGATCAGGCCTTCCCGCACGACAGTCTGGTCGTCGGCGACGACCACCCTCATGCCGGCACCGCGACCTCGACCCTCCAGCCGAGCGCGCTCGGCTCGGCCACGACGTGCCCACCCAACAGCTCGATCCGCTCGCGCATGCCGCGCAACCCGAAGCCGCCTCCCGCGGTCTTGAGTTGGCCTGCGACGTCGTGTGTGGCAGGACCACCGTTCAGCCCAGCGTCGGAGCTCGGCCCGTTGGTCACCATCAGAACGGTAGATCGCGGTTCGAAATCGAGGCGGACGGACACCGGTGCTCCCGGAGCGTGCTTGCGAGCGTTGGTGAGCGCCTCCTGAGCAGCCCGGTAGAGCGCCAGACCCGCGTCGGCTCCGAGCGCACGAGGGGTCCCTGTCACCGTGAGATCCGCGCCGTCATGTGTGGCCAGCGAGGAGAGCTGCTCGGCCAGGGCCACGGGGTCGTCGCGCAGGGCATGCACGGCTTCGCGGGTCTCTTCGAGACCCTGAACCGCGAGGCGCCGAGCCTGTCGGATCAGCTCTCGCGCCTTGTCCGGTTCGTTGCCGCCCTCCAAGAGTGCGTCGGCCGCGTCGAGCTGGACCGAAAGTGCGCCGAGGGAATGGGCGAGCACGTCGTGCACCTCCCGCCCGATCCTGTTTCGCTCAGCGAGCGCCGCGGCCCGGTCGCGCTCAGCGTCCGCCCGCACGCTCTCGGCCAGGAGCTGCTCGGCTTGGAGAGCCCTCTTCGTGTACTGCCGGCGGGACGAGCCCATCATGAGCCCTGCTGCTGCGGACAACGCGCCTTCCACGATCACGCTTACCGGGCTCGGAGCACCGAGGCCCGTCACGACCGACACCAGCACGGCCACTCCGATTACTGGGACACCCAGTGCCGGGAGAGTCTCGAAGCTGATCCCCGCACCGAGCGCCGCGACTGCGATCACGCCGACTGCGACCGGACCGTACGCGGCGAGCGCTGCTCCCGAAGCCGCCGTCAAGGCGAGGAACGCCCATGTCGTTCGGTCGGACGCCCCGAAACGGCGGCTCGCCATCCACCCTGTCCACCCGATCGCCGCCGCGCTCATCAGGATCGCCACCCAAGGGATCCTCCCCGGGACTCCTTTCTGGAGCTGGTTGGCTGCGCCCCAGAGCAGGGCTGCGAGCCCTCCGAGCCGGAGCAGGCTCAGCAGCCGTTCCTTTCGTGTCCCGAGGGTCCCGAGGAGAGATCCGAGCTGGGCCGGCTGCTCCATGGGCCAAATGATCCCACTCACGAGGAGTTTCAGTCGCTCGAAGGGTCAGGTCAGTGGCTCTGGGCTCAGGCTCAGTGGCTCGTGGATCAGGCGGCGACGGGGTTCCGCAGGAAGCCGCCGCGGGGGATCTCGGCACCGATGCGAAGGGACTTCAGGAAGAGAATCCCGGTGCGGCTCAGGACCTCGGCCAGTGCCATGAGGATGAAAGCGGCCGCCCAGGCTCCGGCCGAGGTGATGTGGTGGGTCGCGCTGAACCGGGCAATCGCCGACTCTCCACCGTGGGTTCCCCAGAAGTAGAAGGCCATGCGGGCTCCGATACCGACCACCCACAGGACGGCGGCCACGCCCCCCGCCTTGGCGAAGGCAACGGCGCCGTCGAGCTTCACGGATGTCGCCACAGCGGCGAGCGAACCGAGCAGCCCGCCCATCACGGCGAGGGCGACCACGAGCAGCAGGTCGTTTCCGGCCGTCGGGATGCCGTGGAGGTACTGCAGTGCCACCACTGCCGTGATGACGACGGGGAAGAGGAGGCGGGAGCGGGTGATCCTGTGTCCGCGGATCTGAAGGATCACGAGGCCGACGAGGGTGATGTTGAGGAGGTAGTCAGTGAAGGTCATGACTCAAGTGTCCGCCTCAGGGGCTCCTCGGGCGTCGGCCCAGGGGTGGAGATCAGGGTGGATCCCGGGGTCCACCCACGGCGTCCCCGCCTGGACCGACCGCCATTAGCTCTGTCCCAGAGGTACTATCTCCCGGCGTGAGCACCCCGGCGGTGGGCGAGGTCACACCCGAGGGCTTCGCCGAGGATCTGCTCGGTGTGCTCGCTGCGCTTCGGCGCAACCTGGCCCGGCACGTCGAAAGGCCGCTGGCGCCGTACCTTCTGACGGGCTCGCAGCTCGAGCTCGTGCGGCTAGTGCGCCGCCGTCCCGGAGTCTCGGTGGCCGAGGCCGCCGAGGAGTTGCACGTGGCCTCCAACACGGTCAGCACCCTCGTACGACAGCTGACCGACGCAGGACTTCTACGCAGGGGTGTGGCACCTTCCGACCACCGGGTCGCGCACCTCGAGCTCACACCCGAGCTGCGGCAGAGCTTCGGAGCTTTCCGTGATCGGCGCCTGCTCGCCCTTGAGTCTTCGTTCGCGAGCCTGTCGCGCGGGGACCGAAGTTCTCTCAGCGGGTTGCTACCGGTGCTCGGGCGTCTCGCCGAAGCGCTGAAGGACGTCGGTCCCGACGCGAAAGGAGCGCATTCATGACCTTCCTGCCACCCCGCATGTCACACGGCACGAAGAGGAGGTTGACGGTGAGCCTCGCGGCTCTCGTCACGTCGGGGCTCGTCATCAGCTCGTGCGGAGGCGGAACATCGCCGTCGTCGCCGTCATCGTCTTCGTCGTCAGCGTCCGGTGGCGTGAGGGTGTCGGGAGGGCCCACCGGCAGCTACATCGTCCCGCCGGGCATTCACAAGATCAAGCACGTGATCGTCATCATGCAGGAGAACCGGTCCTTCGACTCCTACTTCGGCACTTTCCCGGGAGCCGAAGGCATACCAATGCAGAACGGTCAGCCGACGGTGTGCGTGAACGATCCGACGACCGGATCCTGCGTCGCGCCCTACGCAGACCACTCCGATGTGAACGGCGGCGGGCCTCACTCGGCTCCCAACGCGACGGCCGACATCAACGGCGGGAAGATGGACGGGTTCATCGGGCAGTCCGAGTCAGGAAAACGCGGTTGCGCCGACCCGACGAACCCCGCTTGCTCCACGGGGACTGCAGACGACGTCATGGGCTACCACACTCAAAGTGATATCCCGAACTACTGGGCCTATGCGAAGGACTTCGTCTTACAAGACCACATGTTCGAGCCCAACGCCTCGTGGAGCCTCCCTGCGCATCTCTTTCTCGTATCGGAGTGGTCGGCGTTCTGCACTCAGAAGGACAACCCATCGAGCTGCGTGAACTCACTTCAGACGCGGCCATCCGAGCATCCATCGAACGCACCCGCCGTCTACGGAGGCGAGGCCGGGCCGCTGACCGGCGGCAAGAAGAACGGCGGCCAGGCGATCTACGCGTGGACCGATCTCACGTACCTGATGTACAAGTCGCACGTCAGCTGGGGCTATTACGTGGTGAGTGGCAGCGAGCCCGACTGTGAGAACCCGGCGGCGATGAGCTGCGCCCCCGTCAGACAGAACGCCAACACGCCGGGGATCTGGAACCCGCTTCCTTGGTTCGACACCGTTCAGGCCGACCACCAGCTCGGCAACATCCAGGACGTGTCCAAGTTCTACGACGCGGCCAAGTCGGGCAACCTGCCGGCGGTCTCGTGGGTCGTTCCCTCGAACGCGGTGAGCGAGCATCCCCCGTCCCCGGTGAGCTTCGGGCAGAGCTACGTCACCAGCTTGATAAACGCCGTGATGAAAAGCCCCGACTGGGACTCGACGGCGATCTTCCTGGCATGGGACGACTGGGGCGGCTTCTACGACAACGTCGTGCCGCCGAGCGTCGACGAGAATGGATACGGGCTCCGTGTTCCGGCCATGGTCATAAGCCCGTATGCCAAAAGCGGGTACATAGACCACCAGACGCTGAGCTTCGACGCTTACGACAAGTTCATCGAGGACGACTTCCTGAACGGCCAGCGCATTGACCCGGCGACCGACGGGCGGCCCGACCCGAGACCTGACGTTCGCGAGGACGAGAAGATACTCGGCAACCTGATCGACGACTTCAACTTCGGTCAGAGCCCAAAAGGGCCAGTGATACTGCCGGTGAACCCGACGACGACGCTGACCGGCACCCCGACCAAGAAACAGGCAGCAGCCGCTGCTGCCGCAGTGCCCGACGACGGCTAGCGCCCCACGGGACGACGCGAACGCAGTCGCGCCAGGGCAGACGTGGCGGCGTTGTATCCGCACATCCCATGCACCCCGCCGCCCGGCGGTGTCGAAGCGGAGCACAGATAGACGCCCTCGAGTGGCGTCCGGTAGTCGTTCCAGCGGACTGCCGGCCTGAACAGGGTCTGGCGCAGCGTGGCGAGTCCACCGCTCACGTCGCCACCCACGTAGTTCGGATTGTGGCTCTCGATCTGCGCCGCAGTTCTCGTGACCCTCGCGAGCACACGGTCACGGAACCCGGGGGCGAAGCGCTCGATCTGCGATTCGATGCGCTCGGTCATGTCGAAGGTGGACCCAGCGGGCACGTGACAGTACGCCCACAACGTGGCATGTCCCGCCGGCGCGCGCGAGGAGTCGCTGACGCTCGGCTGGGCGACTATGCAGAAGGGACGCTCAGGGTGGCGTCCCGAAGCGACCTCCGACTCGCTTCGTGCGATCTCCTCGAACGTTCCCCCCACGTGGATCGTCCCTGCGTCCCGGCACGCCGGAGCCCCCCAGGGAACAGGACCGTCGAGCGCCCAGTCGACCTTGCACACACCCGGTCCGTGCTTGAACCGCTCGAGCGAACGTTTGTAGCGCGCCGGCAGCCGAGCGCCTGCGAGCTCCAGGAGCCGGCGCGCCGAGATGTCGAGCATGACGAGCTTGCAGGGGGGCAGCTCGTCGAGGGTTCGCACGCTGCTGGAGGTCCGCACGTGACCCCCGAGCGATTCGAGCTCGCTCACCATGGCGTCGGTCACCCGGGCGCTCCCACCTCTCACCAGTGGCCAACCCGATGAGTGGGCCATCATCGTGAACAGCAGCCCGTACGCTCCGGTGAGCAGATGATCGAGGGGCAGCATCGCATGGGCTGCTGCGCCGGCGAGGATGCCACGAGCCTCGTCGCTTCGAAACGTCCTCGCGATCGTTTGCGCAGAAAGAAGCCCTCGTCTAGCGAACCTCGTCATCGCGAAGGGATGAGTGGGGACCGACCTGATCGGGGCAAGGAGCGTCGGGATGATCCGGGGCGTGTCGCGTACCAGAGGCTCGAACACCCGGAGGTACTCCGAGGCGTCTGTTCCGAGCCCCGACGCCGTCTCGTGGACAGACTCGACGACGGCAGCGGCCCGGTCCCCGTCGACGGGATGGCCGAAGGCCACTTTCGACCGGCAAAGCTTCACGCCTCGTGCTTCGAGATCGGTCCCCCGAAAGAAGGGTGACTCGGCCAACAGCGGATGAACCGCCGAGCAGACGTCGTGAAGGTAACCCGGCAGTGTGAGCTCTTCGGTCCTGCAGCCTCCGCCGGGCGTTTCACTACGTTCGTAGACCTCCACCACGAGCCCCGCCCGGGCAAGGGTCAAAGCCGCGGCGAGACCGTTGGGTCCGGAGCCAACGACCACGGCATCGGGCGTCCCCATCGACCCGAAACGTAGCTTCAGACCGCGGGCAGCCCCTTGAGTCGAGCAAGTTCTCGCGCGTGATGGCGCGAGTGCGGCGACGATGAGTGGGTCTCGAGCACGGCGCTCTGGCATGATCGATGGGTCAGCCCACCGACGGGGGGTGTAGTGCCTGTGGCCGAGCGCTACCACGCCATAGAGGACCACGCGGTCATAGGGGACCTGCACACGGTCGCGCTGGTGGCGACGGACGGGACCATCGACTGGTGCTGCCTTCCGCGGTTCGACTCCTCTGCTGTCTTCTTGTCGTTGCTGGATGCCGATCGGGGAGGCAGCTTCTCGGTGCGCTGCGAGGACACGGTGCGGACCAAGCAGCTCTACATGCCGGACTCCAACGTGCTCGTCACGCGCTTTCTCGGACGGGACTCGGTGGGAGAGGTCGTCGACTTCATGGTGCCGCACGACGAGCATCGCTCGACGGACTCTCCGCATGTTGTCGTGCGAAGGCTCCGAGCGGTACGGGGAATGGTGGATTTCGTGGTGAGCTGCCGACCCTCGTTCGACTTCGCGAGGGTCGGTCACACAGTTCACCCGCTGGAGGCCGGGGGAGTGGTGTTCAAGGCCCCCGGCGCCGGGAACGCCGAGATGGTGCTGCGGTCCAACCTGGTCTTCTCCGTGGACGGCCCTGCCGCGACCTCGGTCGTGCGGTTGCTGCCGGGAGAAGGCGCCGACCTGTTGCTCGAATGGGGTGGAGAGCCTCGGCCTCTGGTGGAAGGCGAAGCCCAAGAGCTGTTCGACAAGACCGTGACCTATTGGCGGCACTGGTTGCGTCGGTCGCGATACCAGGGCCGTTACCGAGAGATGGTGGAGCGCTCCGCCTTGGTGTTGAAGCTTCTCGTGTACCAGCCGACCGGGGCGCTGGTCGCGGCGCCGACGACGTCGCTGCCCGAGTTCGTCGGAGGCCCACGCAACTGGGACTACCGCTACACCTGGATCCGCGACGCGGCGTTCACTCTCTACGGGCTGATGCGCTTAGGTTTCACCGAAGAGGCGGCGGGCTTCATGGACTGGCTCGAGGCTCGATGCCGAGAAGCTCCGGCCGACCACGGGCTTCAAGTGCTGTACTCGATCGACGGAAACCCCGAGATCCCTGAGTTCGAACTCGACCATCTGGAGGGGTACAAGGGATCGCGCCCCGTTCGCATAGGGAACGCGGCGGCCGACCAGCTGCAGCTGGACATCTACGGAGAGGTCATGGACTCGGTGTACCTCTTCAACAAGCACGGCCGTCCGATCGCGTACGACCTCTGGATGGCGCTGTCGAGGCAGCTGGACTGGCTCCAGAAGCACTGGGAGGAGCCGGACGACGGGGTCTGGGAGAATCGTGGAGGCCGGCGCCGATTCACGTACTCGTCCCTCATGACGTGGGTGGCCTTCGAGCGTGGGATGCGGATCGCACGCCAGCGCGGGTTGCCAGCCCCGATCTTGAGTTGGAGGGACACAGCAGACGCCGCCTACTTCGCTGTTCAGAACGAGGGCTGGAACCGCGAGCGCGGTGCCTACGTCCAGTACCCGGGCAGCGATTCGCTCGACGCATCCCTGCTGATCATGCCCTTGGTCAAATTCGCCGGTCCGAGCGACCCGCGCTTCCTCGCGACCCTCGACCGCATCAGCGAGGAGCTCGTGAGCGACAGCCTCGTGAGGAGATACGAGACCGACGGCTCCGACGGGCTTGCAGGGGGTGAGGGGACGTTCAACCTGTGCTCGTTCTGGTACGTCGAAGCGCTCACTCGCGCCGGGCGCATCGCCGAAGGACGCTATGTGTTCGAGAAGATGCTGACCTACGCGAACCACGTGGGCCTCTACGCCGAGGAGATCGGCTGGTCAGCCGAGGCTCTCGGGAACTTCCCCCAGGCCTTCACACACTTGGCCCTCATCAGCGCGGCTGCCAACCTCGACAGGGCGCTGTCGGGCGGCAGCGCGAGATAACCGGGAGACCGGGAGGAGCAGAACCCGAGAGCGTCAGCTGGCCTTGAAGTGCGAGTCGTAAACCATCTCGCGGTCGCCCAGCCGGACGCGTGTCCCTGCGGTGATCGTCATCGGCTCCCCGGACGAGAGACGGATCCACTCCGCGGTGCCAGGCCGCATCACGCTCGTTCCGTTGGCCGACCCGGCATCCTCCACTCGGACCTCCCAGTCGCGCAGCAGGACCAGCGCGTGGACGCGTGACACGCTGAGGGTCGGATCGTCGACGAGCATCGGATGTGCCTCGCCCGAGCGAACCTGATCCGACGTCTCGGGCTCCCTCCCGATCACGTAGTCGTGGTCCAGAGCGAAGCTTGCGCCGTCGTCGAGGACGAGCACGCCGAGCGAGGGCCTCGTCCCCCAGACGAGATTGTGGGTCTGCTGCACCATCGATATGCCGCATATCGCGCAGAAGCGTGCTCTCGGATCGTCGAAGTGGCCTCGTGAGCAGTAGATCCCGAGGATCTTCCCCTCTGCTGCGTCTGCCGCCGCTGCTGCAGCCACCTCGGCCTCGGCCTGGGCAGCGGGTTCGCTCGCTAGGGGGAGCGGGGTGATCTCGTCGACCGGCGGGGTGGACAGGTCGATCGAGACGAAACTCGTCTCCCTGACGACTGGTTCCTTCATGACAGGGGGAGCCGGAGGCGCGGGAGGCGGCGCGGGCGGCGCGGGAGGTGCGGCCGGCGCGGGAGGTGCGGCCGGCGCGGGCGGCTGAGGTGCGGCGGCTTCGGACACCCGCGCATCCGGGGCGGCGACCGCCTCAGGCTCGGATCGAGGAGGGCTGTCGATTGCGACCGCGCTCCGGGCTCGGCGCGGCGACAACGTGAGCCCTGACCCACTCACGGTTCCAGAGCGCAGATCGGCATGGGGGTCGAGGGTCTGCTCGGTCGAACCGCTCGGGATCACCACGAGACGGTCGAAAGGATCGCGCACTAAGCGGTCCACCCAGGTTGCGACGTCTCGACCCGACAACGATTCCTTGCCTGACTCTGCGGTGATGTGAAGGTCCACCGATCCACAAAGCATCAGGGCGATCCCGTCGTCGGCTGCAGCTGCCACGGCGAACGAGCCGACCTCGGCCGGTTCGGCAGCAGTGACGAGGCCCGCGAGCTTTCGGATCAACTGGCGGCCGGGGGCCGGAGCGTAGGTCGCTGAGCCCGACTCCACCATGGCGAGCAACTCGTCGGCGAACGCCGAGCTGGACGAGTCCCCCGGCAGAAACAGCACGGCTGTCCCGAAGTGCGCGACGAGGCCGTCCCCCGGGTGCACCTGCATCTGCAGATCGGCGATGTTCATGAAGTTCCTCCGATGAGACTGTCTTGTCGGATGTTTCAGCTTGTCGGACTTGCCGGATGTCAGATCAGGCGGCCACCGCGAAAGCGCCAGTGGACGAAGGGCACGCGCATGGGCCCGTTGACCCACATCCAGGTGACGAGCCACACGGTCGAAAACGCGATGAGGAACGATGCACCGTTGGGCCTCGGCACGCTGTTCGAGAACGCCGTCCTAAGGACCAGCCACACGACCAGGCCCTCGGGCACTGCCAGGACCAGCCCGAACAGCGCAGGCCAGTCCTTCTCCCAGCGAAACTGCTGCAAACCGTGGTAGATCAGTTCCCAGATCACGCCGAATCCGATCACCAGGCCCAGAGTCAAGAAGGTGGCCTGGTACATCTCACCGACCGGAGCGTTCTGGGGCAACACCGGCGTGATGATCAGCAGCCACAACGAGCCGACCACGCCCAGAACCGCTATCCGGGTCTGTATCCGTCCCGACAGCGTAGGTACCACGACGACCTCCTCAGATCTTCTTGTTGCGCGCCCAACGCAGCCACTGCTGCGTCGAACGCATCGGTCCGAGCCGCTTTGCGAAGCCTTGCCTCACCAGGTCGTCGACCACTTCCTGGGTGGCGAGCTGGAGCCCTAAGAAGGTGTCGACGCCGGGGAAGTACCCGCCCAAGGTCGGCGCGCCCACCGCGTACATGCGACCAGCTCCACTGCGCGTGCCCTTCACTTCGAACGTTCTCTCCACGTCGAGACGACCGAGCGGGTTCCTCCCCGCGCCGCCGTGCTCGAGAAGGTCAGCGAGCAGCCTGTGCTCGGCGATGTCGGCCTCGAGGCCTGTACCGTCGACGATGTAGTCGGCGGGGATCTCGATCAGGCCGTCCTTCGTCTTGATCCTCGTGATGGTGCCGGACGTGGTCCCGGGCACCACCGAGTCGACCTCTCCGACCATCGTCCTGTACCAGCCCTCCCTGCGTCCTCGGTCGAGCTGCTGCAGCCAGAGCTTCCGCTTCGGCGTGTTGGTGCCGCCGATCACCTTGTAGAGGGCCTCGCGCTCTTTTCCTTCGAGCTTCCGCATCTGCGCCCACAGCTGTCCGCCCCACGCGGACTTCGGATAGTTGAAGCCCTGATAGGCCCACCCGTTCGCGCCGTGCCGGCGCATGAAGATGCTCGGCCCGTGCGAGGTGGTCACGTAGGTCCGGAAGAGGTGGATGATCTGGGTCTGAGCGCCTGACCTGTCACGGTCGTCGGTCAGTCGCTGGAGGATGCGTGACGCCACGATGCCGCCACCGCGCAGGATGACGGTTCCCGGCCGCTGATTGAGTTCCTGGTAGACGTGCTCGTGCGGCTCGTAGGCGTTCACGACGTGCCGGAAGTCGTTGTAGCGCTGACGGTAGTCCTGGAGGTCGGGCAGGAACTTGAGGCCCGGGTACCCGACGGCGATGTGCACGAACTTGCTCCGGTAGGCAACCCTCTTAGTCGGCGACGTCCCGGCCGGCGGGGTGAGGATGGTGAAGTAGCCGCCACCGGCGCGACGCCGCACCATGCGCACTAGTCCCTTTTCGACGAGCTGGTCGTAGGAGATGCGGTCCGCCTCTCGGCGCAACATGCCGAACACGTGGCCGGCTTTCGGGGTGTAGTAGTCGGTGAAGATCGGCTCCGTGAGCACCTGGAAGATCGGAGCGATCAGGTCACGGAGGTTCTTGGCGTGGAACGCCTCCGAGAACGCGTACGAAGGGAATCCCCACAGGCAGTCGGGACGAGAGGCGGAGTCCGATCGCAGCCTCTCGCCCACCGGGATCTGGGAGACCCGTGTCAGGTACTCGTAGGTCTGCCACGGGTAGTCGAGCTGTGTCAGCACCTTGATCTTGTCGGGCGAAACCCCGAATATCCGCAGGTAGTCGGCCGCCACGAACGAGCCGATGCCGCCGCCCACCGTCACCAGCTCCACGTCACGAATCGGGATGCCCGCCTGCTGCAGCTCCTGCTCGCTCCAGAAGTCGCGCGCGATGAGGGCATCGGTCAGATCGCCTTGAGCCGAGGTCGGCTCGGGCTCACGTTCGACCGTCAGCGTGCCCGCCTGGTGGGGCGCCCTGATCGTGTGCCTGGACATGTCGTTGTCGTTGCCGTTCATCGGTGCTCCTTACCAGCCAAAGCAGCTGCCTTGCAATCGCCCTAACCGCCCACTTCGGTCGGCGTGGCGCTGGTGTTCCTGTCCTCAGGTGCCGGTGTCCCCACCGCGGGTGTCGCGTCTGCGGAGGTTGCTTGCGCGGTCGGGTGGGAACCGAGGCGTGCGAGCAAGTGGTTCAAACCCTCACCGATCTCTCCCTGACCGGCCCGGACCACGAGCACGGGACCCCTTTTCGCCTCGGCCAGCTCACGCGTCGCGCTGCTCGCGCCGAGGTGCGTATCGAGCCCTGACAAGCCTGCAACCGTCAGCTTCGGCCGCTCCGTGAGCTCCGCCAACTCCGCCAGCTCCGTGAGCTCCGTGAGCTCCGCCAATTCCGAACGATCCGCGCTCGTCCCTTCTCCCTCCCTACCTTCCTCGTCTCCGCCATGTTCGCCGACCTCGACCGCGGTCGGGACACCGGCGGTCTCGAGGGTTCGGGCCAGCTGCTCGAACCTGCGAGCATGGCGCCGGTCGCCTGCGACGAGAACCAGGGATCCGCCGATCGAGCGTGTGATCCTTATGCCGAGCTCCAAGGCGACCTCGCCGTCGCTCCCGTGGCCCGGGTTCACCACCACCTTCTCGCCGTGACGGATCCCTGCTCCTGTGGGGTCTGCAAGCAGCGCCACGGTCGAAGGGACCTCGCGTGTGAGGCGGTCGGCCGCCGGCTCGGACGGCTTCACCCGCGATGTGAGGTCGACGGGAACCAGGAGCACGTCTCCTTCGACGGTCTCGACCTGCGACAGAAGTGCGCGCACCAGGTCGTCGGTCGACTGCGCCCGGACGACGGCGTGCACCCCTGCTGCCTCGGCTCTGCCAGTCAGCTCCTCCATCTCGGTGAGGCCGGACGCGACCTGTGCCAGATCGATCGCCAAACCGCTGCCGATCTCCAGTGCCTCACCGCGCTCGGTGAAACGACTCAGCAGGAGCTCGGCAGGAATCTCGTCGCCCAGGATCGCCGTTCCGACGTCGACGAGCCCCTCCTCGCGACGCGGCTCCTCGATCGCAGCGACCACGCGATATGCGTCGACCAGGCCGAGGCTTGCTCGCTCCGCCTCGGCGATCTCGCGTTCGAGCACCTTCTGTGGATAGACCAGCCGCAGCAGCGGCTCGGTCATGATCGTGGTGATCACGGCCATCAGAACGAGGATCGTGAAGAGCGACTGGTCGAGGACCTTCAAGCTGACGCCCACGTTCAAGATGACGAGCTCGGTCAGCCCCCGGTTGTTCATAAGCACGCCGAGAGCGCGCGCCCTGTGACCGCTGAGGCCCTGAAGACGCGCTGCCGCCGTTGCGCCGACGAATTTCCCCGAGATGGCGACGGCCAGGACACCCAGCAACACGAGCAAGCCGTCGTGGCCCAGGCTCGTGACGTTCGCTCCGAGACCGGTCACCACGAAGAAGACAGGCAAGAGGAGGAGCAAGCTCACCTGTTCGAGCCGCTCGAGGATCTCGCGCACCATTCCCGCCGTGTCTTCTCGCGGCATGATTACGCCGAAGATGAACGCCCCGAAGATCTGGTGGAGGCCGATCTCCTCCGTGACGAACGAGGCGGCGAGGAATCCCGCCATCACGACCGCGAGCATGTTCGGTGTCAGCCGGCCTGCGCGTCTGTAAGCGTCTCCCAGTCGGCGAAGCAACGGGCGCACCACCACGAACATGAACACCACGAATGCGATCGCCTCGCCAATCACCTTGGGCACCCCGGCGAAACCGGTCGAGTTCACCACCGCGATCACCACGGCCAGGATCGACCACGCGAGCACGTCGTCCACCGACGCGCACGCCAGGGCGATCGAACCGAGCTCGGTGCGTTGCATGCCGCGCTCGGAGAGCATCCTCGCCAGCACCGGGAAGGCGGTGATGGACATCGACGCCCCGACGAACAGAGCGAACGGCCAGAAGTGCACGAGCTTGCCGGCGACATGGTCGTGCTGGGAGTGGATGAACGAAGCGAGCAGGAGGCCGAGCCCGAAGGGCAGGGCGATCGACGAGAGAGAGGTCGTCATGGCTGTCCGCTCCCGGCCCCGCACCAGATTGAGGTCGAGCTCCAGGCCCACGATGAACATGAAGATGACCAGCCCTATCTGGGCCACGACGTTCAGGTACGGACGCACCACCATCGGAAAGAGCCCGAGCGACGGGTCGTGGGGGAATTTCCCGAGCAGGCTGGGCCCGAGGAGGAGTCCTGCGATGATCTCCCCCACGACAGCGGGCTGGCGCAGGCGCCTGGCCAGGGTGCCCATCAGCCGTGCGACCACGACGATGACAGCGATGTCGATGAGCACGACCGCCACGATCTGGTCCGGGGTCTTCGGATGCACTCATCCCCCTTGGCGCAGGCGCTGCCGGCACGCAAAATAGCAACACAACGAAGAGAATGACAACGGAAAACAAAGACAAACCCCAGGAGCCACGAGGAGTGCTCATGGACCAGATCGCCGACTATGAGCTGCTCAGTCCCTTGGCGGGCGGCAGCGGGCAAAAGCTGTTCGTGGCCGCCCCGCCTCCCAGGCTCGGGAGCAAGAAGGACCATGTCCTGGTGAAGGTGGTCTCCGGTATCACGAGCGAGCTGCTACTGCGCCGAGCCACCGACGAGCTGAGGATCTTCGCTGCGGTCGACTCCCCGTACCTGGTCCGAATACTGGACGCGGGAAGAGACGGGGACCGGATGTTCTACGTGATGGACGATCCGGGGTTGGGCACGCTCGAGGCGCCGACCTTCGAGATGACCGAAGTCGAGAAGCTTCGGGCCGTGGCGAACGCCGCTCACGGTGTCCACTCGCTCCACGAGGCAGGTGTTGCACACCGCAACATCGTGCCCTCGTGCATCTTGCTCGACGCCGACGGAGCCAAGCTGGCGGACCTCGGCATGGCCAAGTTCTTCGGTGCGGACCAGGCCGTTTCCCGGCTTCCGAGCCTCGACGACGTCGAGTATGTCGATCCCAAGATCATGCTCGGCCTGGCGCCTGGGCGTGCGACCGATATCTGGTCGCTCGGCGTTGTGCTCCACTGGGTCATGAGCGGGGGTGCGCCGCTGCATCCGGGGAGCCCCGAGGGTGAGGTCTTCGTGGTGATGCGCCAGGCTCTTGTGGAGCCGCCTGTCATCTCGCCCAAGGTGTCGCCGGAGGTCGCCGAGATTGTGCGTGGGGCGCTGGCGCCCGAACCAGCCGAACGCCCGCCCACGGCCGAGGCGTTCGCGCTGCAAGTCGAGAGCGCAATGAGCCACGTGCCGTGACGACTCCGGGTGCTCCCGGCGAGTCCGCACCTGGCGGACCACCGATCGTGCCGCCGAAACAGACGTTCGAGCTTTTCGACTTGGGTTCACCGCAGACCGGGCGCCGTGCCCCGTTGCCCATACCCGAGGGTGCCCCGTCGGCCAAACCCGAAGGAGGGGGTCAGCCGGGCGGCGAGTTGGTGATGGAAGACGGATCGACTCAGCCCCTGGAAGGCACCTACGTAATGGGCCGCTCTCCGGGGTCCGCGGAGGAGGTCGCGGCAGGCAGGGCTCTCCCGCTCGTGTTGGACGACGACACAGGGGGAATCTCTCGGGTCCATGCGCGCATAGGACCGAGCCGGCGCGGCGTCGAGTTGACCGACCTCGGGTCTCGGAACGGTACTCAGGTCCTCGGCCCTGGTGAGTCCGAGTGGCGCCGACTCTCCCCGAACGACTCGGTGCTTCTCCGTGGCGGAGCTCGCATCGCGATCGGAAGTCGTCGCATCGAGTTCCGGGCCGCTGACCCTGCGCCACAGGGCTGACGCCCGAACGCACAGCCGGCTGAGCAACCTCGAGCTACGAGGTCGCCTCGCCTTCGATCACCGGTTTGGTGACGATCGTGCTCAGTGAAGCGGGGCGGACTTCGGGCTGCGTCGGCTCGATTCCTCTCGCCGCCCCAGGCTCTCCATTCCCCCCGGGCTCTTCGGCCCCCCCGGGCCCGTCTGCGCCCCCGAGCCCTCCGGCCCCCGCCCGCTCTGCGGTCCCTCCAGGCCCTTCAGCTGCTTCTCCCTCTCTCTCAGCGAGCTCCTTCTCGAGGTCTTCGTCCGCAACCTCCTCTGCAGGAGACGGGGACAGGAAACCCGCGGCGAAGAAGACCGCCAAGAAAGCGAGCACGATGGTCAGCCAGTGCCCGCTGCTCGGGAGCCAGACCCGCAGGGCTGACAAGGTGAACACGAGCACGAAGCCGAGCCCCACCCCGGGAACCATGAAGCTGAGCGCTCGCCTGAACCTGTTCGACGAAAGCTTGTGGCGGGCCACCGAGAGAAGCGTGCTCGCCAGGGCGAGAAGCGTGAGCAACAGGAGCCCGAGGCCGAACAACCCGTAGACGGAGACGATGGATCCCCGGACATCGGTCACCAGCGGATCGCTCGTGATCACGTTTCTGTTCGGGCCGAGGATGCTGAGGGAACCGGGGATCAGGCCGGTCGCCTCGCCGTTCAGGCCGGAGAGATCCAAGAGGTAGCTGACTCCGTTCTGGTGGTGGGCTTTCACCGAGAGGTCGACAGAGGTCTCGAAATCGAAGAATGTGAGCCCGATCACCTGGCCCTGCAGCACGACGGTGCGGATGTCGACAGTGCGCGAGCTGTTGTTCGCCACCTCCACGACGACAGTGGAGAGCCCTGACGGTGAGAGCCGAAGCGGATGACTTTCGTCTGTCCCGGTTAGTGGATGCCCGTTGAGCGTTCCGGTCACGGTCACTCCGCCGGCCGCGGCCGCCGCCGCTCCGCCTGCGCCATACCCGAGGGTGATCAGTGCGACTCCGAGGCCCGCTGCCCAGAATCGGACGAGAATCCGCCCCGAACGCTTACTCGAGCGCCGCCTCGAACGCTTACTCGAGCGGCTAGCGGTCGAGTCCATCTTCCTTCGGGCGTCGGGTGTTGCGGACCTGGCGTGCGAACAAAGCGATGCCGAGGAGGAGGAAGAAGATGATGATCAACAGTCCAGAGGAGCTTGAGGCATTCTCAGTCGTGGAGGCGAGCTCGACCGCGTGAGTGCCGGGCGATCTGGAGCTGAGGGAGCCGGAGCCGGTGCTCGCCTGGGGTCCAGGGACGGGCACGAAGGTGGCGGTCACCCCCACATTTCCGCCGTCAGAGGAGTCGAAGGTCACGGTACAGGTTGGTGCCGTCCCGCAGTCCGAGCTCACGGAGCTTGGATTCGAAACGGTCCATGAGGCGAACTGGTAGCCCACGGCCGGTGCCGCGCTGAGCGTCACAGGAGGCGGGACGTCTGCGCAGTAGACCGCCAAATGAGCGGATATCGGCCCGCCGTAGCCGGGATTGCCGCCACCGCCACCGCCACCTCCACCCCCACCTGGAGGAGGTGGGGGCACGATGATGATGATGGGCTGCGTGGTCGGCGAGGTGGTGGGAGGCGGTTCCGTCGTCGGTGTGGTGGCGGGAGTGGTGGGCGGGGGTGACGTAGGTGTGGTTCCCGGAGGAGGGTTGGTGGGAGTTTGGATTGGGGAGTTGCAGCCCGACTCTCCGATGTCGTATCCCCATGTGCAACTGTCGGTGCACGCCGGCGGACTACCCGAGAGAACGCCCGAAGGCGCGGGAGAAGACGAGACCGATCCCCAACTCGCAGACGACACAGCCACCGAGATCGCCCATTGGGGCGCTTGGGTCTGGGCGGAGCTCTGGAGCAGGAGCACCAGCAGGCCGGCCACCGCAGGCACGATCGCCATCGCCAACCGACGGGATCTCGTCGAGGACGTTCGTTGGTGGCGGTCTGCTGAGCGCAACATTTTGAATGCCTTCCTAGGTGTACCACCAATGGAGCCGAAAAGGCAGTGTTGTCCCTATGTTCATCCTATGTTCGGTCCTTGTTTTCGATCCCTGTCTCGCTTGGGCAGCGCCGCGCACCTTCGTCACGCAGCGGCCCGACCGGCCTCGGTCTTGCGCCGTTCGATCCGGCGATACCGGCGCCGCTGACCGGCCCGAATTCCACCGAGCCCGGCTGCCAGACCGGCGCCGGCCCCGATCACGACGCATACGACCAGCGACTCGGCCGTGGGCACCTTCTTGGCGAGGACCCACGCGATGCCGACGAAGTCCAGGCCGAAGACGGCGCCGATGATCGTCAGGCCGACCGGTGCGGTCAACCCTCGCCGAGCGCGCCGAAGCGACCGCAACAACGACTCGCCATAGGCGATCGCAAAGAGCAGCAGCACCAGCGCGACTCCGGCCGGGACGCTCAGCAATCCGCTCTGGCTAGTCCGGGCCGGGAACGTCCGGTCGCCCACGTCTTGACCCGACCGCAGCAACTCGACCTTCGCGGTGAAGCTCCCTCCCACGAGGTAGCGGCCACCGAGGCTCACCTCGGCAACTTCTCCGGGCGCCGCCGGTGCCAGTGGGGCATCGGCCGAGGAGACCTCTTGGCCCAGCACCGACTCGGTCAGCTGCACGTGATCTGCGCCCGAGCTGTCCGAGACGACCATCACGGGGATCGGTTTGGACATGTCGAGGGTGACCGCGGATCCAGACGCTGGGTCGATTCCGGCGACCCGGACCGAGCCGGCGGGGAGGCTGCCCCCGACAGAAGGCTGTCCGAGACCGACGAGCGCCAGGACGAGGGCCAAGCCTCCGAGCAGAGCAGCGGCCGCGAAGAACCTCCCGGGTGAAGGTGGTGGCTTCACCACCTCCCTGAGGGGCATGAGCTCCGCGGCAGGCTCGGACACTTCGTCGAGGCGCGTCCCATGGGCGCGCACGGACACCGTCGGCCGGACCGGGGGAGTGACAGGGGGTCTGACGACCGTCGGTGGAGAGGGAGTCGGTGAGTGGGGTTCGGCTCGAGCTGCCGGGCCTGAAAGCTCGGCGCCGTCACGAGGTGCAGCCGCCGTGCTTGGTCTCTCGGTGACGGCCACGATGTTGCTCGCTCCCATCACCGGTGTCGTCTCCCCGGCGAGCCATCCCGGACCCCATGCCGCGGTGGAGGCCTCTGCCAGCTTGAGCCCGAATTCCTCGGCGGATGAAGGTCGCTCGTTCGGGTCGGTGGCCAATCCCGACATCACCACCTGCGCCAGCCCGTTCGGAAGGGTTGGTGCCTTGTCGCTCAAGGGTTCCGGTTTCTCGAAGGCGTGCTTGAAGACCAAAGCCAAAGCGTCGCCGTCGTCGGAGAACGGAAGCCGACCGCAGAGCAATTCGTAGAGCATCGTCGCGACGGCGTAGATGTCCGTCGCGGGAGTAAGCGTCCCGCCTCGCGCCTGCTCCGGAGCGATGTACGCCGGCGTCCCGAGGACGTCGCCTGCTCGCGTCACGAGGGTCTCCGAACCGCCGATGACCTTTGCGATCCCGAAGTCCGTCACCTTGAGAGCGCCGGCGGCGGAGAACATCAAGTTCTCGGGCTTGATGTCGCGGTGGAGGACGTTGTGCGCGTGCGCCGCATGGAGCCCCGACAGGCAGGCCAACACAGTTGCCACCGAAGACGTCGCCGTGAAGCCTCCCGCGTTGAAGCGGCTCCACACGGTTCCACCGGGGAGGAGCTCCATGACGAGCAGGCAAAGACCGTCCTCTTCTACGTAGTCGTAGACGGGGACTATGTGGGGATGGTCCAGGGAAGCGAGCAGGCGTGCCTCGATCCTGAACCGTGCGCGGATCGAAGGGTCCTCGGCGAAGTGGCCAGGTAGCTGCTTGACCGCCACGTCCCGATCGAGCTGACGGTGTCGTGCCGAGAGGACCGTCCCCCAGCCGCCTCGTCCGAGCTCCCCGCCGACGACGTAGTTCGGCAGCGCCTCGACGACGGCCTCGCGGTCGTAGCTCACCGCGGCGTTCCCGAACAGGTCGCGTAGCTAGCCCACGCAGGGCGACTCGTGTGGCTTGTCATTCACAGCCATCGTGCCACCAACCAGCTCGATCCGCCCTCCATGGGTGAAACGGCAGTAACCTCCGCCCTGCATCGCGGAGCTCGGAAGAACTCCTGCTCCGCTGCGCCGGAAGGGTTCTTCCCTTTTAATGCGAGATGGGAGCGGGAAATGGAGCAGATCACCAAGTCTCGAATGGCGATGATGGTCGCGGTTCTTGCCGCTGCCGCCTACGTCCTCGGGAGTGCTTTCGCGATCCTCGCATATGCGATCTTGTCGCCCAGCAACGCCGGCACGACCTTCACCGATCTCGGGCACGCCTCGGACTGGCTGCACTTCGCTGGGGCCTTCGGGGCACTGGTTGCCGTCAGCATCGTCGTGCGGGAGATCGCGACGAAGCAGCAGCAGCAGCAATCGACTGCGCTCTGGGAGGTGGCCGGGGCCGCCGTCTCCACGTTGCTCATCGCCATCGGCTCTCTGGTCAATGCCGCATCGTCGTCGTCGGCGTCGACGGCGAACATCATCGCCGCGGTTGGCGTCGGCGGCTGGGCGCTTCTCGTCTTCAGCAGAGTCGCGCGTTCTTCGGGTGCAGCTCAAGGGACCTCGGCAGCGAACCCTCAAGCAATGCCGTGGCTCATGGCCTCCGCCGGTCTGCTCCTGCTGGCGGTCGGGTCCGGCTTCAACGTGGACGTCACCAACAAAGGAGTCGGGGTCGCCTCCGGTCTCATAGAGGCCATCGGGGTCGGTGCGCTCACCCTGGCGCTCGTAACGGCGCGAAACCAGAACCGGCTCGGCACGCGCCCTGTGCCGCTCGTCATCGGCGGCCTTGGGTTGGTGACCCTCTTCTTTCTCGGTACCGCCGTCGTGGCAGGCATCGTCTTCAGTCCCAACCCGTCCTTGACCGGGCTCCGCGCGGGCGTGGCGCTCGTGACGACGCTCGAATTGGTAGGAGTGGCCGTCCTAGGCCTCGCCGCCTGGACACGGGTGAACGAGATCGCGGTCCCGGCCGCGAGCGCTGCGGGCGGTTTCACCACGGCGCCTCAAGCGCCCGGCACGCCCTATCAGTCGCCGGGCATGCAGCCGCCCGGCTCGGCATTCGCGGCACCCACCGTCGCTCCGGCTCCCGGCGCGTGCGCGAACTGTGGCGCGGCGCTGCCCGTTGGTTCCAACGTGTGTCAGCAGTGCGGCACGGTGGCCCCTACGGCCTGACGCCTTAGGCCGCCGACCTAGATCGAGTCGTGGAAATCCCTCAGTAGTGCCGCCCCGGCATCGGGAACCTGTAACGGCCACCAATGCCCGGCGCCCTCGAGCGTCTCGTGGCGAGCACCCAACTGGTCTGCAACCTCTCGGGACATCGTCTCGTCACCGAAGGGATCGTCCAAGGGACAGATGACGAGGCCAGGCGCGGTCGTCGGCCCCCATGCATCCTGCCAGTCGGCGTAAGGGTTCGGCGTCGCCGAGCGGTAGAGGTCGAGGATGCACCCCGCCATCGTTTCGTCGGAGGCAGCTGCAAGCGCGACGGCGTCGTCGTGTGCGACGCCGAACGCCTCGAAGATCCCGGCGCGTGCTTCCACGGGAGCGGCGTTCTGCTCTTCGAAGAATGCCTCGCCTTCGCCGGGCGTCTGCCAGATCTTGGCGAAGTCGTGCCATTGGTATCCGGGGTGCATGATGTTCGCCACATCGGCCGCCCAGGACCGCAACCGGTCTCCGTGGGCTGTGGCGACTCGGTACGTCAATCCTGCTCCCCAGTCGTGACCGACGAGATCGACGTCTCCCCCGAGTCGATCGAGCTCCGCGACGACCCACTCGACGTACTCGTCCTTGGTGGCACCGAAACCGGGCGGTCTGGAGCAGCCGAACCCTGGGAGGGAGAGGGCCACCGAGTCGGAAGCCATGTTCGACCGAACCTTGTCCCAAATCGCGCTGGTCTCGGGGACCCCGTGCAGGAAGACGATCACGAGGCGAGCGTACTCACCTTTCGTTTGGCCTTTCTCATGGTTAGCCTTCCCGTGGTTCACCGCTCCAGGAGAACGCGGCAAGCGAGGTGACGGCGATGGCTGATGTAGTCGTGATCGGAGGGGGACCGACTGGTCTGACGACCGCGATGTTGTTGGCGCAGCAAGGTCTCGAGGTGCTCGTGCTCGACCGCGACGAGGCTGCGCCGGAGAATGCGGACACAGCGTGGGACTCCTGGGAGCGGCGCAGCGTGGCTCAGTTCCGTCAGGTCCACTACTTGCAGGCCGGCGGTCGAACGCTCCTCGAAAAGCACCTCCCCGTTGTCCTCGACAAGCTCTCGGACGTGGGTGCGGTGAGGTTCAACATCATCGAGCAGTTGGCCCAACTGCTTCCGGACGGTCCCGGGGTCTTCGACTACGAGCCTTTCGAGACGATCACCACGTGTCGGCGTCCGGTCTTGGAGTTCGCCTTCGTCGCGGCCGCCCGGTCCACCCCCGGCGTGGAGATCCGAAACGATTGCGTCGTCACCGAGCTCATGACTGGACCAAGTGTGCTCGAGGGCATACCTCATGTGGTCGGGGTCAAGACGAAGTCGGGCGAGTCGCTGTCGGCCGAGGTGATCGTCGACGCCGCCGGCCGGCGGACGCCGGTGCCGGCCATGGTCGAAGCAGCGGGGGGTCCGCGACCGGGCGAGCGTGTCGAAGACGCGGGATTCGTGTACAACACCAAGTTCTACAGAGGTCCCGCCTTGCCCGAGATCAGAGGCGATCTCCTCGCTGCGATCGGATCGATCACGATCCTGACCTTGCCGGGGGACCACGGGTACTGGTCGGTGACGCTGTATCACTCCCCGAAGGACAAGGAGATGAGGAAGGTCCGTGATCCGAAGATCTTCGATCGTGTGGTCCACGCGCTTCCGAGGCACGCTCATTGGGCCGACGGTGAGTCCACGGGGGAGGTCAACTCCATGGCGAGCACCGCCAACACCACGAGGGAGTTCGTCGTCGACGGTCGTCCCTGCGCGACCGGACTCGTGCCGATAGGTGACGCCTGGGGATTCACCAATCCGTCCCTAGGTCGCGGAATCTCGCTCGGTGTCATGCATGCAGTCGACGTCGCGCCCGCGATCGCCCGTCACGTGCAGGAGCCGCTGGAGCTGGCCTCGGCGTGGCAACGCGACACCCAGGCTCGATGCATGGCGTGGCACGACGCCACAGTCCAGTTCGATCGGGTCCGGGGTCCGGAGGTCGAAGCGTTCCGACTGGGCCAACCCGATCCTCATGATGCCCACGACCCGATGGTGGCCGGGTTTCGAGCGTTCGCGAGTGCCAGTCACTACGACGCCCAGGTGCTCACCTGGTTCGGCGAGCAACTCAGCTGCATAACGCTCCCGATGGACGTTGCAATGAGGGACGGGGTCTTCGATCGAGTGATCGAAGTGGCCGGCAAGAACCCGGAATACGTCACACCGGGCCCCGACCGAGGCGAACTCGAAGCCCTACTCGTCTGAGCTGTACCGCTCTCGCCGGCCCGACCCTCAGGGATGGCCGAGGTAGACCCGGAACTACGAGTGCGACCAGCTCACCGTGAAACTCGCACCGTTCGAGCCGAGCGTAGAGGAGGGCGTGGCTTTCACCGTGTTGCCCGACGCCATCTGGATGTCGACGTCGCTGAAGGCGCTGATGGAGCCGGTCTTGCTAGCGGTGTCGGTCGCAGACGCGTTCGTGAAGCCCATCGTCCCGAAGTCGGCCAGTGGCAGGACATGGCAGGTGATGAAGCACGACGAGGGAGCCTCTGCGACCCATTCGGCCGAGGACCGGGCTAGGCCGCTTCCCGACATGTTCAGCGAGAAGCTCCAGTTCTCCGCGGGATCGCTCAGCGACAGGGTGAAGGAAGTGCCCGCGGAGTTCGAGGTGACCGAACCGGTCAAAGTGTCGCCGGGCCTCACCGGATTGGTCGAAGTCGGGAGAGTGACCGAGCCGGCGGGATAGAACTCGTACCAGGCGTAGTAGCTCGGCGTTCCGTTGCCCTTGCAGTCCGAATCGGTACCGGTCTGCTCCACCGATCCCGAGGTGTAGCCGTCCAGTCCGACCCAGAAGGCCGAGTAGGAGGCCGGGTGGAACAGGCCGGTGGGGCAGGTGACCGTGGGCTGGGTCCACGATGAGGAGACCGTCTGATACGTGTCCGAGGTGTCCACGTAGCCTGCCCAGTTCGTCGATTTCACGTCGGTCGCGTTCGAGCGTTGCAATCCGATGATCGGCACGTGGTAGAGGGCCGGGGCGGAGCTGGCCGCGAGCGTCGAGCCCGCCGGGGTCGCGATTCCAAAGAGCACGAGCGCCCCCGTTACCAAGAGCTTCCTCACGGGCACCTCCTTGCGATCTCGAGCAGCCCCCGAGGCTCGACCCTTGCGACCCTCGGTCCCGAGGCGCATCGGGACAACGTTGCGGATTCGCTCTCCTGGTGAGGTTTTCTCGACGTCGCTGGCACATTCCCAATACGTGAATTGCCGTCCACGCAGCGTGGTGGAAGCGCGGTTGTCGGATGACTCAGGTGCGCGAACGTGTGTGAGTGGAGGCGATGGTGCCTGAGTTGGTGGAGGCGATGGGACTCGAACCCACGAACCTCTTGACTGCCAGTCAAGCGCTCTACCAGCTGAGCTACGCCCCCAGGGCAGCCGCTCACGATATCAGTCGGCTCCCGTTCGCCCCTCAAGGGCCCGTCCGCAGTCGACGACCAGGGGCCGAGCGTCGGTTCCGTACAATCACTCGGTGGCCCGGGCCTACGACGTCCAAGAGATAGAGCGGCGCTGGCAGCGGCGCTGGGCCGAGGAACACCTCTACGAGGTCGACCTCGACGACGGACGCCCTGCTCAGTACGTGCTCTGCATGTATCCCTACCCGAGCGGCCCCGCACATCAGGGCCACGTCCGCAACTACACCTTCGGCGACGTCCTGGTCCGGCACCGCACGATGCTCGGCCAGGCAGTTCTGTCTCCTTTCGGGTTCGACTCGTTTGGCCTTCCCGCCGAGAACGCGGCGATCCGCACGGGCGAGCACCCTCGGACCTTCACGGAGAACCGGATCGCGGAGCTCAAGGCGAGCGTCTTGGCGCTCGGGGCGGTCTACGACTGGCGCCGCGAGATCCGCAGCCACGACCCGGCGTTCATCCGGTGGAACCAGGTGATCTTCCTGCGCCTGCTCGAAGCCGGGCTTGCCTACCGCGCGAACGCCCCCGTCAACTGGTGCCCCGGGTGCCAAACGGTTCTCGCCAACGAGCAGGTTCTCTCCGACGGCACCTGCGAGCGCTCAGGCGATCTGGTAGTCCAACGGGACCTCGAGCAGTGGTTCTTCAGGATCACCTCGTACGCCGACGAGCTGCTGTCGGGGCTCGAAGAGCTCGAGTGGCCCGAGCGCGTGAAGACGATGCAGCGAAACTGGATCGGCCGCTCCGAGGGGGTCGAGTTCGACCTTGCCGTCGTCGGTCACGATGCTCGCATGCGGGTGTTCACCACCAGGCCGGACACGAGCTTCGGAATGACATACGCCGTCGTGGCACCCGAGCATCCACTCGTCGACCTGATCACCACCGACCCCCATCGCGCCCCAGTCGAGGAGTTGCGCGCCTCGGCAGCACTGGCGAGCGAGCGCGAGCGCGTCTCGACCGAAGGCGAGGGGCTCGAGTTGGCCAAGCGCGGCGCGTTCACAGGCGGGTACGTCTTGAATCCGTTCACCGAGGAGCAGATCCCGGTCTACGTAGCCGACTACGTGCTCATGCGCTACGGGACCGGAGCGATCATGGCGGTACCCGCCGAGGACGAGCGGGACTTCGAGTTCGCGCAGCTCCATGGGCTCCCCGTCGTGCGCACGACCGAACCTCCCGAAGGTTTCGAGGGTGGGGCCTGGACCGGGGACGGGAGGAAGATCAACTCCGGATTCCTCGATGGCCTCCATGTGGATGGCGCCAAGGAGAAGGCCATCGAATGGCTGGAGGAGAAGGGCATCGGCGAGCGCACCGTCAACTACCGGTTGCGCGACTGGTTGGTGTCGCGCCAGCGCTACTGGGGATGTCCGATCCCGGTTGTCTACTGCCCGACCCACGGCGCCGTCGGTGAACGCGAGGATCGCTTGCCCGTGCTCGCCCCCGACGACGTCGAGTTCCTCCCGACAGGTGAGTCGCCTCTCGCTCGCCATCCCACGTTCCGGCACACGACTTGCCCGTCGTGCGGCGGTCCCGCCGAGCGCGAGACCGACACGATGGACACCTTCGTCGACTCCTCTTGGTACTTCCTGAGGTTCTGCGACCCTTGGAACGAAGAGCGTCCCTTCGACCCGGAGGCAGCGCGTCACTTCATGCCCGTCGACCAGTACATCGGCGGGATCGAGCACGCGATCTTGCACCTCATGTACGCGCGCTTCTTCACGAAGGCCCTCGTCGACACGGGTCTCGCCCCTGGTCTCGGGCGCGAACCGTTCAGCAGGCTCTTCACCCAGGGAATGATCCGCATGGACCGAAAGAAGATGTCCAAGTCGAAGGGGAACCTGATCACTCCGGCGCGGTACTTCGAAACGGTCGGGGCCGATGCGCTTCGCCTGTTCCATCTCTTCATCGGTCCACCGGGCGACGACATGGACTGGACCGAGCAGGCGGACCAGATAATCGAGGGTTGTGGCAAGTTCCTCGACAGGGTGTGGCGTCTCGCCGTCGAAGACGAGGACGAGACGAGCTGGCGAGGTGGTGAGCTCTGCGACTCCGACCACGAGCTGGTTCGTGCCACCCACCGACTCGTCGCCAAGGTCTCTGAGGACCTCGAGCGCTGGAGCTTCAACACAGCGGTCGCGGCATGCATGGAGTTCTCCAACGAGCTCCAGCGTTACCGCCGCGCCGCTCCGCAGGGGGCGCACGAGTCGACCTACCTCGCTGCTGTGGATGCGCTATTGCTTTTGCTTGCGCCGATGACCCCTCACTTAGCTGCAGAAGCGTGGGAGAGGCGGCACGGTGACGGTGCTCGTGTCCACTCGCAGAAGTGGCCTGCCTTCGACGAATCTCTGGTGCGCGCCGAGAAGGTCACGATGGTCGTCCAGGTGAACGGGAAGGTGCGCGACCGGATCGAGGTGTTGCCGGATGTCGGCGAGGAGGAGGCGATCTCCATCGCCATGGCTTCCGAGCGCGTCAGGACCGAGCTCGACGGGGCAGAGCCTTCGAGGGTCGTGGCCCGCCCACCCCGGCTCGTGAACGTCGTCCGCTAGGAGCGGAAGCCGGCCATCATCTCCCGCACCCGTCCGGCGTCCATCCGGTAGGGGGCATAGAAGGTGATCCGGGTGACGATGTCGCCGAACCTGGCACTCAGAGTCTTCGCAATCTCGGAAGGGGGTGCCTCGACAGCGAAGGCGTCGACCACTTCGTCGTCGATGAGCCCCGCCATCTGCACCCACTCGCCTTTCTTCGAAAGCACGTTGAGCTCGCTTTGCAGGTCGCCCCAGCCGTGAAGCTCGAGCACGGGCCGGTATGCAGGCGTGGAGCCGTAGAAGGCGATCTGGCTCTTCACCGCGAACTTCGCAGCTTGCGTTTCCTCTTCGGTGCCTCCGGTCACCACCATCGCCGGGTAGGAGATCTCGTACCCGTCGCGTGTCTTTCCGGCCTTCGCGAGTCCCCTTTCGAGGGCCGGGAGCGTCACCTCGCGCATGTAACGCTCCGTCGTGAACCCGTGGGCGAGAAGCCCGTCGGCGACCTCACCGACCATCTCGGTCATGAGCTCTCCGACCGCGGCGACGAACACCTTCGGAGGACCGTAGGGATTTGGACCAGGGCTGAACATGGGGGTCATGAGCGTGTGGGTGTAGAAGTCGCCCCGGAAGTCGAGCTTGGTCCCCTCGTTCCACGACTCCCATATGGCGCGCATGGCCAGCACGAATTCGCGCATCCTCGCCGCAGGATGCGACCACGGCATGGAGTAACGCTTGGTGATGTGAGGCTTGATCTGGGATCCGAGACCCAGAATGAACCGGCCCTTCGAGAAGGCATTGAGGTCGTTCGCCACGACGGCCGTGGTCATCGGGTTGCGGGCGAACGCCACCGTGATCGCGGTTCCGAGCTGGATCCGCTCCGTGTGCTCGGCGGCCAGGAGCAAGGGGAGGAACGGATCGTGCGCTGTCTCTGCACACCACAAACCGTCGAATCCGTCTTCCTCTGCACGCTTGGCCGTGCCCGCGGCATCGGCGGCTTCAAGCCCTATCCCTCCGTCGACGAGCATGCACGGACCCTACGCCGCACCCGGCGCTGCGCGACAATTCGAACGTGGAGGACCAGGGGAAGTCCGTCGGGGGGCTGACCGACGCAGAACGTGAGCCTTATCTGAGAGCTGCGCTGTTGGCCTTCGAGAACGGCTCCATCGACATGGACGAGTACACGCGGCGAGTCCAGGCGATCGACCGCGCCGGCTCACGCGCGGAGATGACAAAGGCGCTCGGGAAGCCGGCTTCGGCCAGACCCGCCGTCGAGACCGGGGCCCAAGCTGTCGAGACCGAGGCCCAAGCTGTCGAGCCCGAGGCCCAAGAGGTCTCACGTCCACGGCTCGACGCCGTCGACCTTGCACGGATGATGGCTCCCGCGCCGGGGGTTCGATCGCGGGCCAAGTCGAGCCGCTACACGGTTCTGATCATGGTGGCCCTGCTCCTCGTCGTACTGCTCGGGATCGGGATATGGCTCGCGTCGCGCGTCCACAACGCCAATTCGAACTCGGGGGGCGCCGTCGTCAGGCCGGCGCTCGCGGTTCAGGCTTCGCCCGCTGCGGGCCCCCCGTCAGCTCTGTCTTCGCGCAGATAGCGTTCGAGCTCTGCAGCGAGCTCGTCCCCGGTCGGCACCTGCCCGATGTCGAGAGGGTTGCCCTCAGCCGCGTCGACACTGCGCTCTAGCTGGCGGACCATGGAAGTGTGCTCGTCGCTCTTTGCTATGAGCGCATCGACCTGGCGCAGGGTCGCGTCGCCCGATGTGTGGAGCGCGGTCGAGTCGATGGACAGGCCGGCCACCTGGGCGAGCCCGTCGAGCAGCGCCGCAGCAGCGGAGGGAAATGCCATCGCGGCCACGTAGTGCGGAACGCGCGCCCAGAGGCCGACTATTGGAACGTCGATCTCTCCGAAGGCCACTTCCAAAGCGCCCCACACACCCGACGGCACGTCTATCTCTCCCTGCATCACTCCGACGCGGGCCAAAAGGTCCGACGAGCTCTCAGGCGCCGTTGCAGCGAGCCGGACAGGACGCGTATGAGGCGCGGGCGCGGGAAACGCCCCGAGGCCGACCACCAAGCGGACGCCGAGCTCGTGGGAGAGGCTCAGCACCGACTTCACGAACGCCTGCCAGCGGAAGTCGGGCTCTGGACCGACGAGGTAACAGACGTCGGTCCCGGCGAGGTCTGTCCCCACACGAACCTGTATCACCGGCCAAGTGAGACCCTCGTTGACGCCGCGGGCGATGTGCACCACCGGACGCCGGGCCCTTTGGTCGATCAAGGTTTCACCGTCGAAGGTGGCGACCAATTCGGTGGGCCCGGCCCCGAGAAGCGTGGATATCGCGCTGTCGGCTCCCAGGCCCGCGTCCACCCATCCCTCCAACGCGACCACGAGGACGGGATGGTCCAGATCGCGCTCGAGGTGACGCTCATAGAGGCTCACCGATTCGCTCAATTCGCCACTAGCTTCTCGAGGGCCATCTCGGCGAGTCGCACCACGCTCCCGGCGAACGATTCGACACTCGAGCGATCGCCCGCTGCCGCACCTCCGACGTATCGCGCGTAGACGCCTTGGATGATGCACGCGAGCTTCCAGTATCCGAACGCAACGTAGAAGTCGAGGCGAGATAGGTCGCGCCCAGAAGCCTTCTCGTACATGGCCTTCATCTCTGCACGCGTGGAGAAGCCCGGCAGGACCGTGGGAGTAACCCCGAGCAGTGCCGCCTCGTCACCAGGCTCGGTCCAGTAGACCATCAACAGTCCCATGTCGGCGAGGGGATCACCGAGGGTGCATATCTCCCAGTCGAGCACCGCCTTCACTGTTCCGTCGTCGCCGAGGACCGCATTGTCGAGCCGGTAGTCGCCGTGGACTATCGCCGTCGACTCCTGGGGCGGGATGGCCGAGGCGAGCATGTCGTGGACGGTCCCGACGATCGACGCCGTGTCGACGCCCTCTACCTGGGAGTTGGCGAACTGCTGGTACCAACGGCGGAGCTGACGCTCGATGTACCCCTCGCGTTTCGCGAAGTCACCGAGACCTACGGCGTCGACGTCGACAGCGTGGAGCGCGGCGAGCGTCTGTGCCATCGACTCTCCGGCACGTGCGCGCGCCGGTTCGTCGAGGGCTTTTTCGGCAACCTGCGCGTCGCGGACGATGTGCCCTTCGACGAACTCCATCACGTAGAAGGGTCTGCCGTTCACCTCTTCGTCGGCGCACAGGCCGTACGTACGCGGGACGGGCACAGGTGTGTCACCGAGGGCAGTGATCACCCTGTACTCGCGTGACATGTCGTGAGCCGTCGGCAGGACGTGGCTCAGCGGTGGTCGGCGAAGTGCATAACGGTTGCCCGCGCTGTCGGTCACCTTGAAGGTCAGGTTCGACCGACCGCCCGCGATGAGCTCGAAGCTCACGGGCGGCTGTACCCCGGGCACGTTCGCGAGGAGCCAATCTTGCACCGCGCCTTGGGCTATCCCCTCCGGCCCCTTTGACCCGTTCGGCGTGGCGCCCGATCCTTCGGCTGCCGTCGTCTCGGAATTCACGGACTTGCACGCTAGTGCTGACCGTGGCTTTGCGAGCAGGGGACCGCTTCTCGCCTTCTCGGCCGGTAAGGTCCTGTGGGTGATCGACGTCACCGACGCCACTTTCGAGACCGAGGTAATAGAGCGATCGGACAAAGTCCCGGTCGTGGTCGACCTGTGGGCTCCGTGGTGCGGTCCTTGCCGCACACTGGGTCCCATCCTCGAGAAGGTGGTCGCCGCCACCGGTGGCGCGGTGGAGCTCGTGAAGGTCAACGTCGACGAGAACCCCCGGATCTCGGCCACTTTCAACGTCCAGTCGATCCCCGCCGTCTATGCCCTCAAAGATCGAAAGGTCGTCGACGCGTTTGTCGGAGCGATACCCGAGAACCAGGTGGAGACGTTCGTGTCTCGCCTGGCGCCCGCACCTACTGAAGCCGACAAGCTCGTGGCGGCCGGTGACGAGGCTTCTCTTCGAAGTGCACTCGAGCTCGAGCCCGATCATCTCGGCGCGATCGTCGCGCTCGGCAGGCTGCTCGTCGGGCGAGGCGAGGCCGACGAGGCGCTTCAGCTTCTCGCGCGCATTCCCGAGACTCCCGAGACGAGGCAGCTCGCCGCCGAGGCCCGTCTCGCGGGGTCGCAGGTGGAGGTCCCCCCAGACGGCGTCGACGCGATGCTGGAGGAGCTGCTCGGAAGGGTCAAGGAGGACGATGCAGCGCGCCAGGAGTTCCTCGACCTGCTCGAGACCCTGGGGCCCGACGATCCTCGCGCCGGTCATTACCGCCGCGAGCTCGCTGCCCGCTTGTTCTGAGGCGTGGCACCCCGAGCCCAGAGTCTCAGACTGGGTGATCAGACCTACGACCTGACCACGCGCTGTTTGGTGATGGGGATCCTGAACCGCACCCCGGACTCCTTCTACGACCGCGGCGCCACATTCTCCCTCGACTCGTTGCTGGCGCGCGCCGAGCAGCTCTCGGCCGACGGCGCGGACCTTCTGGACATCGGAGGCGTGAAAGCAGGTCCGGGCGACGAGGTGCGCGAGGAAGAAGAGCTCGAGCGGGTCGTGCCCACCGTCGAGGCCGTGTGCTCGAAGATCGGCCTTCCGGTGTCGGTCGACACGTGGCGAGCGTCGGTGGCGCGCGCCTCGTACGCCGCGGGGGCGGTGATGGGAAACGACATAAGCGGCTTCGCCGATCCGGACTACCTCGCAGCAGCAGCCGACGCGCAGGCTGCGGTCGTGGCGACCCACATCCGCCTCGCGCCCAGGGTGCCCGACCCCGAACCCGAATACGACGACGTCGTCGCGCAGGTGGGTGAGTTCCTCGCCGACCGTGCCCGGAGAGCCCTCGACGAGGGAATCGAGGCGGACCGCATCGTCGTCGACGCAGGCCTCGATCTGGGAAAGACAGCTGCGCAATCGCTCGAGCTGCTGCGCGCCTCGTCGACACTCGCCGAGCTCGGCTATCCGCTGCTCCTCTCGGCGTCCAACAAGCCGTTCCTCGGCGTCCTTTTCGACCTCGGCATAACCGACAGGACAGAGGCGTCGATCGGCGCGGTCGCAGTCGGGGTGGCGCTCGGTTGCCGGATCGTGCGAGCTCACGACGTGGTCGGCACGCGCAGAGCCTGTGACGCGATCGCGGCCGTGCTCGAGGCGCAGTGACTCCGCCCAAGGTCGCCTACTTCGTACGAGGTGACGACCCGTCTCTGGTCGGTCAAGCTGTGCACGACCTGCTCGATTCCCTGGTCGAGGAACGCGACGCGGCCATGGTCGTTGAAGAACTCGGAGCTGCCGGGGGAGACGACCTAGACGTAGGTGCGGTGCTCGACGCCCTCACGACTCCGCCGATGCTGAGCGATAGACGTGTCGTCGTGGTGCGCGACTGCGGGCGGCTGCTCGCAGCGGACGCGGCTCGAATCGTGGACTACCTGTCTCAGCCGGTACCCGGGGTGATTCTGGTCCTCGCGGCCGGTGGCGGCACAGTGCCGGCCGCGCTCGTAAAGGCTGTGCAGGGGACGGGAAGTGTCGTCGACACGGTGGTCGGCACGGGGCGCGCGCGAACCCAATGGCTCTCGGAACGGCTCCGGGGCGCCCCGGTGCGAATCGACGCTCGAGCTGCGGCTCGACTCGGCGACCACCTCGGTGGGGACGTGAGCCGCCTGCGCGGGTTGCTCGACACATTGGCTTCGGCGTATGGAGAAGGAGCTGCGATCGACGAAAGTCGCCTCGAGCCGTTTCTCGGCGAGGCCGGGGCGGTAGCTCCCTGGGAGCTGACCGACGCGATTGCAGACGGTGACACCCCAGGCGCGCTCTTCGCGCTCGGTCGGCTGCTCGACGCAGGTGGCTTCCACCCGCTCGCGGTGCTCGCGGTGCTCCACCGTCACTACCAGTCGATGCTGCGGCTGGACGGCTCGGGGGCGACGAACGCAGAGGAGGCCGCGGCCACCCTCGGATCTCGAAGCACGTTCCCAGCTCGCAAGGCCCTCGAGCAAGCTCGCCAACTCGGCTCGGCGCGCCTCGGAAGAGCCGTGATCCTCCTCGCCGACGCCGACCTCGACTTGCGGGGCCGTTCCGCGTTGGCGGGTCCGATGGTGCTCGAGGTGCTGGTCGGCAGGCTCAACAGGCTCGGTGCCGTGCGCCAAGCGCCGGCTGGTCGCAAGTCGACGCGCGGGACGCCTGCGCGTCGACGCTGACGGTCCGAGAATCCGCCGGCACTCGAGGCAGCCGGTGAAGCGAGGGACCGGACCGGTTCGGCTCGGCTCGATCTAGGGAACGGGAGGATCCGTCGACTGGGTCCCGGCGTCCGACACGTGTTCGGTCCAGCTACTTCCGTCCCAGTAGCGGAGCTCGTGGCGGCGGCTCGGGTCCGGTTGCCACGAGGGAGCAACCTCGGCCGGCGACACAGTCGGCGCCGGCGGGCTCGTCGGGGGAAACGGCGGTGGTGCTGTGTCCGCGGCGCCCGGGCCGCCGGAGGCGCCGGGACTGCCCGGGATCCACGGAGTGCCGGACGCGCCGGGATACGGAGGTGGTCCACCCCCCGGTGAGGGGGACGGAAGATCGGGCGCCCCGTAGGGCCCGTTGCCAGGCGGCATCCCGTATGGGGCCGAGGTCCCGTAACCGGATCCGCCACCCGCGTATCCGGAGTCCCATGGGGAGACGGGCCGGCTCGACAGGTCGCCCGACCTCTCCGCCGCGACGAGCTTGGGCCGCGCAGCGGCCAGGTAGACGATGCCGCTCACTATCGAAAGAGGGCCGAAGAGCAGGAAGAGAGCGATCTCCAGGACGAGCCACATCGCCTTGTTCGACCCCGCCTGGCGCCACTGCCAGTCGGGCCGACGCAGTATGTCGATGAGGACGATCAGGAAGAGGACCAGCGAGACGAGCCCGATGACGATAAGTGGAGCAGTGATCCGGAACGTCGCGGCGAGCGACACCTCGAGCCCTCCCTCGGAGAACCTTGTGGCCTACAGGCTCAGTCTCCGGCGTTCTCGGAGTCGTGGGCGGCTGCAAGCGCGCCCACCCGGCGCATCAGCCGGGACTTGCGGTTGGCGGCCTGGTTGCGGTGGATGACGCCCTGGGCGGCCGCCTTGTCGATCCGCTTCACGGCGAGACGCAGCGTTTCGCCGGCGTCTTCGACGCCTCCCTCGAAAGCACCGATCGCGCTCTTTGTCCGGGTGCGCATCTCGGACCGCACGGACTTGTTGCGCACGCGTCGGCGTTCGTTCTGGCGATTGCGCTTGATCTGGCTTCGGATGTTGGCCACGAGTCGAATAGCTTATCAGCCCTGGCCAGGACCTGATCTCCGCACAAAGCTCGTCGCCCTGACGGCTCGACGCGGTGCCTGACCGGCAATGCGCTGTACCTGCCGGTTCCGAACCTCCGCCGAGCTGCCACTACGACGGGGCGCATCTCGTCCGCCGGTACGCTCCAAGAGCCGTGTTCAGCACCGACCACTTCCGCAATTTCTCGATCATCAGCCACGTCGACCATGGCAAGTCGACGCTCTCGGACCGCATCCTCGAGCTGACGAAGGCGGTCGACCCGCGCCTGATGCGCGAGCAGTACCTCGACTCCATGGACATAGAACGCGAGCGCGGGATCACGATCAAGGCACAGAACGTGCGAGTCACGTGGAAAGACCACGTCCTGCACCTGATCGACACTCCTGGGCACGTGGACTTCGGCTATGAGGTGAGCAGGTCTCTGGCGGCCTGCGAAGGCGCCGTTCTGCTGGTCGACGCCTCTCAGGGGATCCAAGCTCAGACCCTGGCGACGTCCTACCAGGCGATCGAGCACGACCTCGAGATCGTGGCCGTGCTGAACAAGATCGATCTTCCTGCAGCGGACCCCGATCGCAGCGCCGCGGAGATCGAGAAGGTTCTGGGCATCGATGCCGAGAGCATCCTCCGGATCTCGGCCAAGACAGGCGAAGGTGTCCCCGAGCTTCTCGATGCGATCGTGACGCGCATACCTCCGCCGAAGGGAGACCCGAAGGCGCCTCTTCGGGCGCTCATATTCGACTCCTCCTATGACCAGTACCGCGGAGTCGTGAGCTCCGTCCGGGTGATGGACGGAATGCTGCGCTCACGGGCGAGGGTCAGGTACATGCAGGCGGGATCGGTCCAAGAGGTGGAGGAGATCGGGATCCGCACCCCGGTCAGCGTTCCTGTCGACGAGCTCGGTCCCGGTGAGGTCGGATACCTGATCGCCGGGATCAAGGACGTGGCGAGCGCCCGGTCCGGCGAGACGGTCACCGACGCGACGAAGCCGGCTCCCGAGCCACTGGCCGGGTACCGCGACCCGACGCCGATGGTCTTCTGCGGGTTGTACCCGATCGACGGTGACGAGCTCACCGAGCTACGAGAGGCTCTCGAGCGTCTCAGGTTGAACGATTCGAGCTTCACGTTCGAACCCGAGTCGTCGGGGGCGCTCGGCTTCGGCTTTCGGTGTGGCTTTCTGGGCTTGCTGCACATGGACATCGTGCGAGAGCGTCTGGAACGTGAGTTCGATCTATCGCTCATCGCCACTGCTCCCTCGGTTGCATATGTTGCGAAGCTCGCCGACGGCAGCGAGGTCCGGTTCGACAATCCGAGCGAGATGCCTTCCGCCGGGGTCCTCGACCATGTCGACGAGCCGATGCTGAAGTCCACCCTCATCGTCCCCTCGGAGTTCGTCGGGAGCGTGATGGACCTCTGCCAGATCCGGCGGGGGGAGCTCGAGCGGATGGACTACTTGTCCCCCGAGCGCGTTGAGCTCATCTACCGGATTCCCCTTGCTGAGGTCGTGGTCGACTTCTTCGATCAGCTGAAGAGCCGCACGAAGGGTTATGCGAGCCTCGACTACGAGCCCGAGGGGTACCAGACAGCCAACTTGGTGAAAGTGGACCTGCTGATCAACCACGTCCCGGTCGACGCGTTTTCGACCGTGGTCCACCGCTCACAGGCCGAGTCTTACGGGCGCAGGATGACCGAGAAGCTAAGGAGTCTGATACCGCGCCAGCTCTTCGACGTGCCGATCCAGGCAGCGATCGGGGGTCGGGTGGTCGCGCGTGAGACGGTCAAGGCCAAGCGCAAGGACGTGATCGCCAAGTGCTACGGCGGGGACATCACCCGCAAGCGAAAGCTCCTCGAGAAGCAGAAGGAGGGCAAGAGGAAGATGAAGTCCATCGGGCGCGTCGAGGTCCCCCAAGAAGCGTTCATCTCCGCCCTCCGCCTCGAGGATTGAACAGGGCCGGCCTGAACGAATTAGGCGAAGGTCGAGGGCGGGGAAAGCGGACGACGGCTCACCGCAGCCAGCGACGACCTTTGGCGTGGCGAGGTCCCCGAGGCTCGGGCGGTGTGTCGTCGGGCTTCGAGGCTTCCCAAGCCTCCCAGTCGCCCCACTCGATGTCCAAGAGGTCCTCGTCCGAGGATCCCGAGCGCGAGCGCCCGAACTTGACGGGCTCAGTCGCCACGTCCGCACCTGCTTCGTCCGTGCCCGATCCGATGAGGGCAGGTTCGGGAAGGGGGTCGCGGAGTGAAGGCCTGATCTCGGGGTCCGCACCGAGCTCGGGGACGAAGCCGACATAGCGGCGGAACAACGAGGCCTCTTCGTGGTCGGTTCGTGCGCCGGCTCCGTCATCGGAACGCGCCGCGGAGCGGGCGTCGGATCGCGTTGCGCGGCGGACTTGGGAACGCGGGGCGGAACGGGATGCCGGTCGCGCCGCGCGGCGGTCTTCGGGACGCCCCGCTGTTCGGTCGCGGGAGCGCTCTGACCGATCGACACCGAGTCTCGACGAACGCCTCGCAATCGAAGCGCTCTCGCTTCGCGATGGCTCGGGCGATGAGGAGGCCTCGGCGACGCCGGCCGACATCGCATCGGGATGCAGCTCGGGTGGGTACCACTTGCCGTTCGAAGCGAGCCACCAGTCCTCTGCCTGTGGCCCTGTCGCTCCTTCGGGAGTAACCAGATCGTCCGAGGTGCCCTCGCGCAGGTCGGGCGGGTACCACTTGCCGTCGGAGGCGAGCCACCATCCAGGTCCTTGCATCACGTCACTCATCGCGTCCCTCGATGTCCGCGCCGTCGTCATGTGCCCGCCACCAAATGCCTCAGAAACGCTACTTGCCGGGTGACGAGCCTCCATGCCGGGCGGTGCCCAACGGAAAGCGGGTGCATACCCAGGGTCGCCGCCGGCCTACCTCGAGCGCAGATGGAGCTGGTCGAGCCGTCCCCACCTACGGGACTCGAGTAGCACTCGGTAGAATCGAGTGCCAGAAGCCGGAGGCGGGAAGCCGAGAGACCAGCGACGATGACATCGAGGACAGTTCAACAGAGCGAGGCCAGCGCGAGCGACGAGACCGAGGACCGGCTCGATGCCCGCAAGGCGGCGATCTTGAACGCCGTGGTTTCGGAGTACGTCGAGACCGCCCAGCCGGTGGGCTCGGCCCACGTGACCGGTACTCCCGGCGTCGAGGTGTCGTCGGCGACGGTGCGGGCCGAGATGGCGGCCCTCGAGACCGAGGGCTACCTAGTCCAGCCGCACACGAGCGCGGGCAGGATCCCGACCGACAAGGGTTACAGGTTCTTCGTCGACCATCTCGCAAGACCGGGTGTCCTCGACGCAGCGAGGCGCCAGGAGGTGAGGCGCTTCTTCGCACACGTGCACGGTGAGGTGGAGGACCTGCTCGGGCGCACAAGCGGCCTGCTCGCTCACCTCACCGACTACGCCGCGGTCGTGGTCGGGCCCGGCCATTCGGCAGCGACGATCCGTTCCGTCCAGCTCGTGCATCTCACCCCTGGAGTGGTGCTGCTCGTGGTGATCCTCTCCGACGGTGCCGTCGAGAAGACGACTCTCGAGGTCCCCGCGGAGATGACCGAGGATGCCCTCGCCACAGCCGCATCGCACATTACGAGCCACTTGCGAGGAAGCCCCCTCGCTCGTTCGGAGTCTGTTCCCCCCACCGGAGACCCCTCCCTCGACGCGTTGCTGGTGGTCGCAGGCGAAGGGCTAACGAGGCTCTATGCCTCGAGCGAGCCCGAGCACGTGTACGTCGGAGGTTCGTCGTCGATGGCCTCGGCTTTCGAGGCGGTCGAGACCGTGCGATCGGTGCTCTCGATACTCGAGCAGCAACTCGTCGTCGTCGAGCTGGTCGAGGACATCTTGGACCGGGGACTCTCGGTCGCGATAGGGGCGGAGCACGGTTTCGAACCGTTGGCCTCGTGCGCGCTCGTGGTGTCACCGGTCTTCGTCGACGGAGAGACCGCCGGGACCGTCGGGGTGCTGGGCCCGACCCGCATGCGCTATCCGCGGGCGCTCGCGGCAGTGCAGATAGTCGGTGAGCAACTCGGTGAGCAGTTGAGCGCGGCGCGTGGAGCCAGTGGCGCAGAGGTGCACAGCTCCGAGCCGTCGGGCGAATCGACGAGCGAGTCGAAGAAATCGCGAGGGACGAAGGGCGGTGCGAGCTCTGTCCGCTGACTACTACGCCCTTCTCGGCGTCCGCCCCGACGCAACCGACGACGAGATCAAGCGCGCCTACAGGCGCATGGCGCGCGAGCTGCATCCCGACTCGACCGGAGGAGACCCCGCGGCCGAGGCGCGCTTCAAGGAGGTCAGCAAGGCCTACGAGGTGCTGCGCGACCCGGAGAGGCGCGCCCGTTACGACCGCTTCGGCCCCGACCAGATGGACGCTGCCCCGGGCGACGCCTTCTTCGGCTCGGGACTGGGAGGTCTCTTCGACGCCTTCTTCGGCGGGACGATGGGCGGCGCCTCTCGAAGGACGGGGCCGGTGCGAGGAGCAGATGCCGAGGTCGTCCTGCAGCTCACGCTCTCCGAGGCAGTCTTCGGCACTCAGCGCGACGTGACCGTGGAGCTGCCGGTGTCGTGCGAGACCTGTGGGGGATCCGGGGCGAGAAAGGGCACCACGGCCATCCGATGTGCTGAGTGCGACGGGACCGGCGAGGTACACCGAGTTCGGCAGTCGATCCTTGGCCAGGTGGTGACCAGCGCGCCGTGCAGGCGGTGCCAGGGAATGGGTGAGGCGATCCCTTCGCCTTGCACCGACTGCCTCGGAGAGGGGCGGACGGTGGAGAGCCGTACCTATCCGTTGGCCGTGCCCGCGGGCGTGGACCACGGCTCGACCATGCGGTTGTCCGGCAAGGGTTCTGCTGGACCGCGTGGCGGTCCCTCGGGGGATCTCTACGTGCACCTGTCGGTAGAAGAGGACGAGCGTTTCGCGCGATCTGGAGACGACCTTCACGCGCAGCTTCACGTTTCGATGATCCAGGCGGCGCTCGGTGCCACGATGCAGTTCGCGACGCTCGACGGCGAAGAGACCATTCCCGTGCCGGCCGGCACGCAGAACGGATACGTGATCCGCCTGCGCGGCCGGGGCGTGCCGCACGTGCGCGGGAGGGGGCAAGGAGACCTCCTCGTGGAAGTCGTCGTCGACACACCTACCGGGCTGACCAAGGCACAAGAGGAGCTGCTCCGCCAGATCGCGGCCGAGCGCGGCGAGGAGATCACCCCACCGGACGAGGGCCTCATGTCACGCTTGCGCTCCGCATTCGGCTGAGGCCCGAGCGCGACTTTGAAGGCCCCGGCTCTGCGCGGAGGCGCTCTCGCAGGGCCTGCCGCAGTGGCGGCGGCCACGCAGGTCTACGTGGAGGACCTCGAGGACCTCGAGCTGTCCGAGGAGGACTCGCACCACTTGAGCCACGTGCTGCGACTCGGCCGGGGGGAGGTCGTTGTCGCCTGTGACGGCGCCGGGGGGTGGAGGATCTGCCGTTTCATCGGGCACCGTGTGCAAGCCGGGCACTCGGATCTCTCGGGCCACTCGGGCCACTCGGGCCGCTCAAAATCTTCCGGTGCCGCAGTTCGTTCGCGATTGCTCGAAGCCGACGGGCCCCTCGTTCTCGAGCCGCCTCCCACGACGAGGATCGTCGTAGGTTTCGTGCCCGTCAAAGGCGAACGGCCCGAGTGGGTCGTACAGAAGCTCACCGAACTCGGCGTCGACCGAATAGCAGTGATGCGCTCGACGCGGTCGGTAGTGCGTTGGGACCGCGGCAGAGAGAAAGGCGCTATCGAAAGGCTGCGGAGGGTGGCCCGCGAGGCTGCCGCCCAGAGCCGACGCGCGTGGCTTCCCGAGCTGAGCGGCGTGCTCTCCTTGGCGCAGCTGCGAGCGGCGGTGGTGCCCGGGCGCCTGGCGTTGGCGGAACCCGGGGCCGAACCGCCTGCCGCAGCCCTCACCGCCACCGCCGTGGGCCCCGAAGGTGGCTGGGACGACTCAGAGCGTGACGATGCCGACCTGTTGGTCGGGCTCGGGCGGGGAATCCTCCGGGCCGAGACAGCGGCAGTCGCGGCGGGGGTCCTAATGTGTGCCCTGCGTGACCGGATCGTGTCACCTGACAGGGGGGCGGGCGCCGCCCCCGAGGACGCCGAGACCCCAAATCGGGGCAAAGAAGGGTAGCCAACTGGGGTTTTCGGCCCGGGCGCCAGGGCTGACTTCGGTGCTTGCAATACCACGCTGAGTGAGCAAGACTGATCTGTGTGCCGACGGGCCGGGTCATGTCGTGCTGTCACGATGCACGAGAAGCGCGGGGTCCCAGACCATCCGTCCGTAATTTCTGTAGTACCTGAATAATCAGGGGGTAGCGCGCGCTGCCAACTGAGCGAGGGATCGAGGATCATGGTCGACCAGACGTTGTTGCAGGAGGAAGACGAGCAGGAAGAATCTGCTCGGGCTGCCTACGCCAGGGCCGTGGGCTCGCGCCTTCGAGCGGTGCGAAAGCAGATGCGGCTCTCGCTCCAAGCGGTCGAGGCCATGTCGGACCAGGAGTTCAAGGCGTCCGTGCTCGGGGCCTACGAACGCGGCGAGCGGGCGATCTCGGTTCCGCGCCTCCAGCGCCTGGCCAAGCTCTACGACGTGCCGGTGGACCAGCTTCTGCCACAGGACGACAACGCAGACCGCTGGGCCCACGGTGCGAACGGCGAGACCAACGGCGACAGCGAGGGGGAAAGCCCCGGGCGTATGCGTCGCCAACTCCGGCCTTGGGAGGGCAACGAGAAGGTGACCGTGGACCTCTCCAAGCTCAACGCGGTGAGCGGGCCCGAGCGCGACCTGCTCCGCCGGTTCCTGAGCATGATCCAGGTGCAGCGCCAGGACTTCAACGGCCGCATGATCACGATTCGCGGCGAGGACATCCGAGCGATCGCATGCCTGTTCGGTGTCACGCCCGACGCGATGAGTCGGCGGCTGGACGAGCTGGGCCTGCGCGTCGGCGTCTGAGTCTGCGCGTAGCGCGCCGAGTCTGCGCGTAGCGCTCTGATTCAGGCCTTTGGGGTCAGAGTGCCGTCGAGGTCTTGGGTGAGGTTCGCGATGTTCGGGACCCCCCAGCCCGAGACGTAGTCCCACCCGGTGCCGGCCAGGTAATAGCCGTTGGTCCCGAGCGTGACGTCGGTGAAGTCGCGCGCGTAGTTGCCCTTGTGGCCGGTCCCGATCGCGTAGATGGTGGGATCGGCGAACCCGAGGTTGCTCGACGCGGCGGCCTGCACCCTCGTCCAGGTTCCCACCCACAGCGGTGAGGAGAGGCTCGTGCCGCCTTGGGCGCTCGGAGAGCCTCCGGAAACGATGGTGTAGGCGTTTGTCGCGATGTCGCCCGACATCGCCGCGACGTCGGGCGAGCCCCTACATATGGTCCCCGCCGGATACGGCGCACCCTTGTCGTCGACTATGCAGGGGTGGTCGACGGCGGAGACTCCCTTCTGGAACGAAGGCTCCGCTATGAATGCGGATGATCCTCCGCCACTGAACGGCCAGGAGTACTCGATGGCGCGCTTTGGTGGCGTGGCGCCATCGGACCAAAGGACGGTCCCACCGACGCAGACGGCGAAGTCACTGGCGCAAGGGTAATTGTCGAACGGGACCAGTTGGTTCAAGATCCCGTTTCCCGCCCCGATCGGCGCTGGCAGGATCAGCAGCGGGCACGACGAGCCCGTGTCGCCCGCAGACGTGAACAGGGTGCGCCCCTCGATCGTGGCCTGCTCGAGGGTCGCCTCCGCCACCGGCTCGAGGTCGTCACCCAGTCCGACCACGGGGCTCGGGTTGGTCGCCTGGTTGAAGGGCAGCAAGTTGAACACAGGGTTGAGCGGGTCGGTCTCGCATTCGCCCCACGACGCGTTCGCCTGTGCGGGACCGCTGGGGTCGCTCACCCATGACGAGATGGCCGTCTCGGCATCGACGTCGGACAACGAGGCCGCGAAGTAGAGCGTCTCGCCTGATACCCGGGGAGCCATGCCGGTGGTCGCCTGGGTGTCGAGGTCCCATTCGACGCCGCCGCTCGTGTCGGTGAATGGCCCTGCGCCCACGTCCTTGACCGTGACGGGTACCGGGGGGAGAGCGTGGGCCGACTCGAAGTCCCTCAGGTCCGAGATCACCCCCGAGGTGGCGCCTTCACCCAACACCGCAATGGTCTGGCCTTGGCCCTCGTCGGAGGTCGGCGCGTCGTACAGCGACCAGAGGTCCTGGGGTGTGTAGATGCAAGACGGGAGGCAGCCGGGGAACCCGACCGACGGCACCGCCGAGCTCAGAGAGGAAAGCTCGGTGGCCAGACCTGCTGTCGGGTCCTGGGGGATCGTCTCGTGTTGGAGGGTGTTGAGACCGACGACGTCGAAGATCGAGTCGCCCGAGGGGACCAAGGGCCCGATCGTGTTTGCAAGGAAAGAAACGCCCTTCGACGTGTACGACGCGATCGTGACGCGCATCAGATGCTCGATCTGAGAAACCGTTCCCGTCGCCTGTACCCATGTGCCGGAGGTCGAGGTGAAGGTGATCCGCAGCCCACCCGAGGCGAGCCAGTTCAGCACCGCTTGATAGGTGGCAGCCGGGACGCCGAATGCCGAGGCGAACTGTGCTGGCGTCAAGAAGTGGTGATAGAGCGAGCTGGTCGGGTCGTAGGTCGCCCGTTGGTACGAAGACTCGGCCGGAGAGTTGGGATCGGCCAGCGCTACGCCGATGTGAAGAACGGCGGACCCGGGCGCCGCGGAGGGTGCGAGCAGGCCGAGGCCGGGCAGGACGTCGCTGGATATCTGGACGAGCCCGCCCGAGGTCGCCGAGGCCGGAGCAGCGGCCGGTGTTGCAAGGAGAGCGGCGAGGAGCGCTGCCGCACCGAGCTTGATGCCCAAGGGTGACGGGAACGATTGCCGGCGTCCGGTGAGTGAGCTTCGGGTGGGCCTGAGCATCTCGGCTCGCTCCTCCTGTTCGTCGGGTCTCGGCTGTCTCTCGCCTTCGGTGTCCCCGAAGCGCGTTTCGTTGCCCGCCTTGCCCCCGCCCGAACGTCGTCGAGCCCCTCGAACGTGGAACGCAGGCCGCTCCGTGCTCTTGTGGGGACGCCAAGGGACATGCCGGGAGCAGCCCGGGGCCCCTGACTTCAGCCGCCGGGGACCGGCCTTCAGTCGCCGGAGGTTCCGGGAGCTGCCGAGACCTCCGGTACATGCACCAGATAGCGTGAGACGACACGTGGAGGCACGAGTAACGCCTGGGGAGGCAAGAGGGGGCAGGTCACATGGAAGAGCGGGATCGATGAACGAGCAGATCCAATGGATGAGCACGAAGGAAGCCGCCGAGTACCTCGGCGTGACCCTGCGCAGCCTCTACAGGTTCATAGACGAGGGTGCCGTTCCCGCCTACAAGTTCGGGCGGGTCATACGCCTCAAGCAGTTCGACGTCGAGCAGTTCGTGGAGGCCAGCCGCATTCAGCCTGGAAGTCTCGAGCACTTGTATCCCGAGCCGAAGGGCTCGGGCGCGCAGCGAGCGGGATCAGATTGAGCGGAGGCAGCTGCATATTCTGTCGAATCGTCTCCGGAGACGCCCCGGCCGACGTGGTTCACAGCTCGGAGCAGGTCCTTGCGTTCCGAGACATCCATCCTCAAGCGCCGGTGCACGTTCAGGTGATCCCGCGCCGTCACATCACCGACGCGTCCGAGCTCGTGGTCGAGGACGGCCCGCTTCTCGGTGAGCTTTTCGCGACCGCTCGGCAGATCGCCATCAGCGAGGGAGTCGCCGAGCGAGGCTACAGGCTGCTCTTCAACGTGGGCGAGGACGCCACGAATTCGATTCCGCATCTTCACCTCCACCTGCTCGGCGGCAGGCGTCTAGGTTGGCCGCCGGGCTGATCGGTCCCGCTGGTAGCCTCGTTTCCAGAACGCCAGTGTCGCCCACCACCCAGGTCAAGATCCTCGTTCCCGGCAACCACCTGATGGTGAGCCTTCTCGGCCAACGTGACGAGCTTCTACGTCTCATCGAGGAGGCATTCGGCGACACGAGGATCGTCGTGCGCGGGAACGAGATCACGATCGATGGATCGGAGGCGGAGCGGGTCGGTCGTCTCTTCGACGAGTTGGTCGAGCTTCTGGAGCGCGGCCAACGTTTCGACGCTTCCGACGTCGGTCGGACGATCGCGATGGTCAAGGACGACGTGAGCCCTTCGGAGGTCATGACCACCGAGGTGCTGCGTTCGGCGAGGGGACGCTCCGTACGCCCCAAGACCGCAGGCCAAAAGAGGTACACGGACGCGATCGGCTCGAACGTCGTCACCTTCGGCATCGGCCCGGCGGGGACGGGCAAGTCGTATCTGGCAGTGGCCCTGGCCGTCCAGGCTCTTCAAGCTCGTGAGGTCGATCGCATCATCCTCACTCGGCCGGCGGTGGAGGCGGGCGAACGCCTCGGCTTCCTCCCAGGCGACATGATGGCGAAGGTCGACCCGTATCTACGGCCTCTCTACGACGCGCTCTACGACCTGCTCGGCCCCGAAGGGGCGCAGAAACTGCTCGAGCGAGGGACGATCGAGGTGGCGCCCCTCGCCTTCATGCGCGGCCGCACGTTGAACCGCAGCTTCATCATCCTCGACGAGGCGCAGAACACTTCGCCCGAGCAGATGAAGATGTTCCTGACTCGAATCGGCTTCGGCTCGAAGGTCGTGGTCACCGGGGACGTGACGCAGATCGACGTGCCGGGCGGACGCTCAGGCCTCGGGGGACTGGAGAAGTTGCTCGGTGCAGTTCAAGACGTCGCATTCGTCCAGCTGACCCGGCACGACGTGGTGCGGGCGCGAATCGTCGCGGACATCGTCCACGCCTACGAGAGCCAGTCCGATGTCCGTTGACGTCTTCGCCGCCAACGAGCAGTCCGAGTATCCCGTCGAGTTGGACCGATGGACGCGCCTCGCGCGTTCGGTGCTCGACGCTCAAGCCGTGAAGGAAGACGTGGAGGTGTCCCTCCTATTCGTCGACGAGCCGACGATCGCCCAGTTGCGCGAGAGGTTCCTCGGAGAAAGCGGTCCCACCGACGTCCTCGCTTTCCCGATCGACCACGAATTCGATCAGGGTGGCAGGTCCCCCGACGAGGGTGGTACTGGTCCCGGCGGGGCTCTGTCCGGTGAAGAGGACGAGATGCCGATCCTGCTCGGAGACGTGGTCGTGTGCCCCACGTTCGCTGCCAAGAATGCCGTGGAGCATTCGGTGTCGCTCGAGGACGAGCTCGCCCTCCTGGTCGTACACGGATTGCTGCACCTTCTCGGGATGGACCACGAGGCAGACGACGAGGCCGAGCGCATGGAGCGAAGAGAGCAGCAGCTGCTCGATCGCTTCCATCGCGTCGCAGGTTGAGCTCGAGGACACCCGGCGAGGTGGCGGCATGATGCCGATCGGCCTTCACGGTGTGGTGCTCGGTGCCTCGAAGTTCAGATCGACGGACTGGATTCTCATCGGCGTGGTGGTGTTGCTCCTCGTCGTCTCCGCCGGCTTGGCGCTGGCAGAGACGAGTCTCACCCGCACGAGCAAGGTGAAGGCGTTATCGCTCGCCGAGGAACACAGGCGCGGTGCGCGGCATTTGGTGAAGCTCGTGGCACACCCAGAGGGGTTCCTGAATCCCGTGCTGCTCCTGGTTCTCATCTCCCAGCTCGTGACCGCGACCTTGGTCGGGATCCTCGCCGACAGGTGGTTCGGCGCGCTCGGGGTCGGAGTGGCGACAGTGTTCGAGGTCGTGGTGATCTTCGTGCTGGCCGAAGCACTGCCGAAGAACTGGGCGGTGCACAACCCCGAGAGGTCAGCTCTTTTGTCTGCGCCGGTCATATCGGCGGTCATCAAGTTCGCGCCTTTCCGGGTCGTTTCCAACGGCTTGATCGGCCTGGCGAACTTGCTCGTCGGACCGCGCGCACGCAGGGCGGAGGTGAGTGAGTCCGAGCTGCTGGCGATGGCTGACGTGGCTTTGGAGGAAGAGGTCATCGAAACTGAAGAGCGCGCCCTCATCCACTCGATCATCGAGTTCGGTGACACGATCGTGCGCGAGGTGATGGTGCCGCGCCCCGACATGTGTGCGGTGGAGGCGCAGCGCACCGTTTCGGAGGCACTCGGCACCGCCATGGCGGCGGGTTACAGCAGACTGCCGGTCTATTCGCAGAACGTGGACAACATCGTCGGCATCGCGTACGCGAAGGACCTCGTACGAGCCGAGCGCGAGCACCATCGGCACAAGCACGTTGCGCAGTTCGTGCGGGAAAGTCATTTCGTGCCCGAGACGAAGCGAGTCTCACGTCTCATGCGCGAGATGCAGGAGAGGAAGTACCACATGGCGATCGTCGTGGACGAGTACGGAGGCACGGCCGGGCTCGTCACGCTCGAGGACCTCATCGAGGAGCTCGTCGGGGAGATCGTCGACGAGTACGACGTCGAAGATCCTCCGGTCGAGCGACTTCAAGACGGGGAGTTGTCGGTGGCGGCGCGCCTAGACGTGGACGAGCTGAGCGACCTCGTTCCGGCCGATCTGCCCGAGGGGGACTGGGACACGGTCGGAGGTCTGTTCTTCAACCTGCTCGGGAGGATCCCGAGCGAAGGGGAGTCGGTCGAGGTGGGCGGCATGCGGCTCGTCGCCGAGAAGGTTCAGGGGAACCGGATAGGACGTATCAGGGTGGTGCCTCTCTCGTCGCCATCCGAGCAAGCCGTGGGTAACGGCGCACCGGCAGCGCACGACTGAGAGCCGACGTCACCCATGGGCCAGGAGCCCGAAAAGAAGTTTCGCTCGGGCTTCGTCACGGTGGTGGGCCGTCCGAACGTCGGCAAATCGACCCTCGTGAACCTGTTGCTCGGCACCAAGGTGACGATCACCTCGCCACGCCCCAACACCACCCGGCGAGCAGTGCGCGGAGTGCTCCATCGACCGGGTCTCCAGGCGGTGCTCGTGGACACACCCGGTCTTCACCGTCCGCGCAGCGCACTCGGAAAACGCCTCAACGAGCATGTGGAAGAAGCCCTCGGCGACATCGACGTGGTCGTCGCGATGATCGATGCGACCGCCCCGGTCGGACCCGGAGACCGCCTGGTCCTCGAGCGGGCCGGCGCTTCTTTCGAAGGTCGCGACCTTCGAGGTCTCCTCGTTGTGGTGAACAAGATCGACCGAGCTTCCCGGGCTCAGGTCCTCGCGCAGCTCTCCGCCGCTCACGATGCCCTCGAGGAAGGGCGAAAGGGGAGCTCGGAGGTCGCCGAGTACTTCCCGGTCTCTGCGACCACCGGACGGGGCATCGATGCCTTACTCGCTGCCGTGCTCGAGAGGCTGCCCGAGGGACCTCCGTACTTCCCCGAGGACATGCTGAGCGATGTTCCCGAGATGTTCTGGGTGGCGGAGCTGGTGCGTGAGCAGCTGCTCGCAAAGGTGCGCGACGAGCTTCCCCACTCGATCGCCTGTCGCGTGACCGAGTGGGAGTGGCCGCGGGTGAGAATCGAGATCCTGGTCGAGCGCGAGTCGCAGAAGGCGATCGTGATAGGCCGCGGCGGGGAAGTGTTGAAGGAAGTGGGCACCGAGGTGCGAAAGCAGCTGCCCCCGGGTGCATTCGTCGAGCTGCACGTGAGCGTCGAGAAGCGCTGGCAGGACCGTCCCGAGGAGATAGAGCGACTCGGCTACTGATCCCGTTCCGATCGCGCTGGACGATGCGAGCCCATCGACGACAGGAAGTCGAGGACGTCTTCTCGCCTGGTGGTGAAGCGCATCGGCGGCAAAGCGCCACGCAGAGAGCGGCCGTATCCCGCGGTGGCAAGCCTTCGGTCCAAGACGGCCACCACGCCGCGGTCGGTGGAGGAGCGGATCAAGCGACCCGCCCCTTGGGCGAGAAGGGTGGCGGCGCGCGGTAGGTCGACCAATCCGAATGCTCGTTCTCCTGCCCTGTCGCGCCGAGCCTGTAGCAACGGGTCGTCGGGTCGCGGAAAAGGGAGGCGGTCGATGGCGACCATGCTCAAAGTGGCGCCGGGAACGTCCACCCCCTGCCAGAACGACATGGTGGCGAAGAGGCACGCCGATTCCTCGTCGCTGAAGGACTCCACGAGCTTTCTCTTGGGAAGGTCGTTCTGAGCGAGCACCTTGAACTCGAGAACCGGGCGCAGGGCGTCGACCGCGGAGCGCATCGCTCGCCAGCTCGTGAACAGAGCCAGGGTGCGGCCGCCTGCTGCCACGATGAGACGACGAAGCTCTTCTTGCAACGCCTGGTCCGCCGTGGGACTTCTGCGGTCCGGCAGGTCCGTGGGGCAGTAGAGGAGCGCGCAGCTCTCGTAAGGGAACGGGCTTCCGACGTCGACACGATCGGTCTCCGAAGCCGGAAGGCCGAGAGCTTGCTCCACGAGCGGAGGCATGGTCGCAGAGGTGAGCACGCCGGTCACCTCCGGCCACAGGCGTTCTGCGAGCACGGGACCGATCTCGACGGGAGCCAGTCGAATTGCCAGTGCCCGTCCACCCTGCCCTGCTGCCTCGACCCAGGCGACTTGGTCGTCGCCCGCCGCTTGGATCTCGGAGATGTCGTCGATGAGGTGCCCGGCCGCGAGCAGAGCGCGAGTGCGTCGGCCGGTGTCCTCGGTGTCGTCGTCGTCGTCGCGGCCGCGTCCGCCGCCGCCGGGTCCGGCTTGGGCGTGTCTCAAACCTGCGACGACAGCCTCCGTCCGGCTGTGAGCTAGACCGAGCACCCTTTCGAGCTCTCGGTCTGCGTCTGTGCGTTCACCGGACAACATTCGCCGTCCGACCATGGGCCGAAGCGCGACGTCGAGTTGTTCGGCGACCTCACCGAGGGCATCGGCACGTCCGCTGTCGGCGGGCAGCAGCAGCCCGCGGGTGGTGACGGCAAGAGCCCTGAGGCGGCCTGCAGCCAGCTCCAGTCCGAGACCGGAAGTCATCACCTCTTCGACAGCGTGAGCCTCGTCGAGGATGAGCACCTCATGATCGGGCAGCACCGCTCCTCCGCTGGCCACGTGGGTCGCGTACAGGTGCGTGTTGACCACGACGATGTCGGATGCGGCAGCGACGGCGCGTGCGTGCTCTGCGAAGCAGTCGCTTCCCGAGGGGCAGCGAAAGGCCCCCGGACACTCGCGTGGTCCGACCGACAGGGATGCCCATACGCGTGCGTGCGGCTCGAACTCCAGATCAGCGCGGTCGCCGGTCGCGGTGTGCTCGGACCATTCGAGGATGCGTCGGATCTGCGAGCCGAACCCGCTCAAGCTCTCCAGCTCGGGTGAATCGGGTTCTTCGCCTGCAGAGTCCAGGACGCTCGTCTCCGATGTCGCCGCTTCTTCGAATATCTGGCGTTGAGCACCGGAACCTCCGACCTCGACAGCTCGTTGGCGACAGAGGTAATTCGAGCGACCCTTCAACACGGCGAACGTGAAGCCGTCTCTCGGGCCTTGTTGTTGCGCAAGAAAAGGAAGATCCTTCTTGGCCAGCTGGTCCTGGAGCGCCTTGGTGGCGGTGGCGACGACCACCCGCCGACCGGACTGAACTGCTGCGAGAAGGTACGCAAGGGACTTGCCGGTCCCGGTACCGGCCTGAACGACGAGGTGGCGACCGTCCTCGATCGCCCGTGTGATCCGGTGGGCCATCTCCACCTGGCCGGTTCGGAGCTCGCCGCCGCCAGGCAGCGCACGCGCCACCTCCTCCAGCAGTGGACCGATCCCGCGATCGGTCGGTCTATGGCCCCGCATGTGGCTCGACGGTAATGCCGGGACGGGGGACGCTCGAACAGGTCGAGTGTCGTTGATCGCCGGAGGTGCCCGTGGGAAAATCTCCACCTTCGCCGGGTGACGGTGACCCAGAGGGAGCATCGGAGGGGGGCAGCGACAGTGGCGGTAGGTCCTGTCGGCCCGCGGACGAGACTTAACGGTCAGCCGAAGGGCGTGACCACGGACGCGTTGCACGTCGAGGGTCTCGACCGTGTCGTGGCCGCTCGCGTAATGGGCGTCGTCTACGTCGTTTGCGGAGGGGCTGTGGCGGTCATCGCCGCGGCAGTACCCCAGCCTGCCGGGAGCAATCTCGCGGCGATGGAAGGGATCTGCATCTCGGGTGTCGTTCTCGGGCCCTTGGTGTGGATGTTGCCGTGGGAGCGCTGGCCGAGGGTTGCAACGCTGGCGCTTGCGGTGGTCGCCCTGGGCTTCATTTCCGGTTTCGACGCGGCGTCTGCAGCTGACGGATTTCGCTATGGGCTCTTCGATGTGGTGGTGTTCGCATGGGTCGGCCTCTCCCAAGCACGCGGTACCAGCGTTGCGTTGGTCCCCTTCCTAGTAGCGGGGTACGTCGGGCCACTCGTTGCCGCCGGCCACGGATGGGACTCGGCGACTGCGTCCGTGTTCTACGCAGTCCCGTCGTGCATCGTGACCGGAGAGGCCGTCGCGTGGATGGCGGACCGGTTGCGAAGGACACAGGGAGAGCTGGTCAGTGCCCAAGAAGCCTTGGTGCAAGGCGAGAGGCTCTCGGCCGTCGGCGAGATGGCGACGGTGATCGGGCACGAGCTGCGGAACCCGCTCGGGGCTGTGACGAATGCCCATTACCTCATACGCAGCTCTCTCGGGGACCCAGAGCAGGTCGAGCAATACCTCGACGTGGCGGAAAGGGAGGTCACCAGGGCTGTCCGGCTGGCTGAGGATCTGGCCTTGTACATGCGGGAGCGCGAGCTCGAGCGCGCTCGCGTCGAGGACGGCACGTGACCAAGCGGCATGCCGACGTGCTCGTGACCGATGACGACGACGGCATCCGCAGCACCGTGGCCGCGATGCTGCGCGCCGAAGGCTTCGACGTGATCGAGGCTTCCGACGGGGACATGGCACTCGAGATGCTCGAGGAGCATCAGGTGGACGTTCTGGTGCTCGACATTCGAATGCCCCGAATGGACGGGATATCGGTCCTGGATGCGCTCGAGGTTCCTCCCGTTGTGCTCCTTGTGTCCGCATTCTCGATGGACGAGGAGATTCGCTCCCGAACCTCGGGCAAGGTGTTCAGGTACCTGAGGAAGCCTGTGGCCCCGGGTCGACTGATCGGGTTCGTGGCAGAGGCGATGGGCGAGGCCAAGGTTCGCTCCGCCGAGGGATGACCTCCCAGCTTGCCCCCTTCCGTGCCTTTTGGGTGTCCCCGGCGCTATTGTGGTGAGGCGCTTGGTTGGATCACGCAGGGCCTTGCGCCGTTGTGGGTTGACGCTTCTGTCTCCCAGGTTCAGTTGCATGCGTGGAGAGAGAGGCAAGCCAGATGGCTGAAGGCACAGTGAAGTGGTTCAACTCGACGAAGGGATACGGCTTCGTCACACCCGACGATGGTTCGCCGGACGTCTTTGTCCACTTCTCGGCTATCGAAGGCACGGGTTACCGTGAGCTCGTCGAAGGGGAGAGGGTCGACTTCGAGTCGACCAACGGAGCCAAGGGTCCGCAGGCGACGAAGGTGCGTCGCCTCTGATCAGGCGGCCTGCCGATTCAGGCCGGCCCGAAAGGCCGGCGACTCGAAGTGAGGCGGCCTAGGCCGCCTCACTTTCGCGTAACGATCCCTCACTTTCCGAAGCAATCGAGTTGCGTGTGGTCCGGCTTCCAGGCGTTGGGGTCGAGGAAGGCGAACCACTTTCCACCTTCGCAGCTCTCCCATGCGCCTCGCTTGCCATCGAAGTTCGACGTCGCATTGGGGTCCCACCAACCGATCTGGGTGGTGGTCACGGGGCTGAACGCATCCGGGCCTCCTGTCCACACACCGACGTCGCCGGGCGCACTCGTCGGCATCGAGAACGCGCCCTGCTGGAGAGTCGTCGGGTTCAGGTCAGGTCCGGCGGCCTGGTGCTCACCGGGCCGATGCCGAGAAGGTGCAGACGCCCGGCATAACCGGCCGCTATACCTCCGACGAGCTCGTGGGCACGCCCGAGCCGCAGGAAAGCCGCAAAGTTCAACCCACTGCCGGGGCTGCTCGATGCCATGCGGAGGAGCATCGTGCGCGCCGCCTGGGCACCCACCCGGCGTCCGTCGGGGCGCGAGGCCATGAGTCGACGAACCTCTGTTGCAGCGCGAGCTTCGTGACCGACCTCGTCGGCGATCACCGAGTCGATGAAGAGCGCTGTCTCGGCGTCGGCGACCCTCCGTAGCCACTTCAGCAGGTCCGAGGCGATTC
>Ga0209415_10000602_pt1 | contig 67508 bp, 65 predicted proteins | sample PeaSoiSIISIP2007_FD_187696 | JGI IMG/M metagenome (GOLD analysis project Ga0209415, IMG submission 187696) | Peat soil microbial communities from Weissenstadt, Germany - SII-SIP-2007 (SPAdes) (version 2) | ecosystem: Environmental > Terrestrial > Soil > Wetlands > Peat | place: Germany...
CGGCGCCGCGAGGGCGGCGGACAGGACGCCGGCGTCGTCGGGGACGCCGAGCCCGCCGAGGGCCTCGAGCGCGGCGGCGGCGGCCTCGTCGTCGGGATCGGCGGCGGCGGCGCGCAGGTCCGCGCGCGCGCGCGGGAGCAGGGCCGCGACGCTCGCCTCCTCGCTCGCGAGCGCCGCGGCGCGCGGCGAGCCGCTCGAGACGAGAGCGGCGAAGGCGCGCTCGGCGTCGGGCGCGACCGCGTCGAACGGAGAGCCGGACTTCGCGAGCAGAGCGAGGCGCTCGTCCGCGCTCGGCGCGCTCGCGAGAGCCAGCGCGGCGTAGAGGTCGGCGAGGCGCTTGCGGCCGAGATTTTCCGGCGCGGCGGCTCCCGAGGAGGCCGCGCGCAGGAGCCGGCGCCGGCCGGGCTCGTCGCCGCCGGAGTCGTCGAACAGGGAGCCCAGCGCCGACGCCGCGGCGCGGCGCGCGCGCCAGTCGTCGGAGCCCAGGAAGTTCTCGAGCGCCGGCAGGGATTCCTCGGCGCGCCCGAAGCGGAGCCAATCGATGAGGACCGCGCGGCGCGGCCCGTCGGAGCGCGCGGCCTCGTCCGCCGCGGCGCGCGCCGCGGCCGGCCCCAGCCCCGAGGCCGCGAGCCGCGCCCAGGTGAGCTCGTCGAAGCGGTCGGCGTCGATCAAGGACGCGAGGATCGGCGCGTCGTCGGCGGCGAGCCCCGCGAGATCGCGCGCGGCGCCCTCGGCGGGGCGCGGGTCGAGGATAGCGGCCGACGCCGCGAAGAGGCAGCGCGCCAGGCGCGCGCGCTCGCCCTCGTTCTCGCCGGACGCGGCGAGGGCCGCGGCCGCGGCGTTGGAGACCGCGGCGGACGACGCGCGGTCCGGCGCCGTCCAGACCGGATCGGGCAGCTTCAGCGCCGGGTCCAGCGTCAGTCCGTCCGGCGCGCTGAGCGCGCCCCACGGGCTCGCGCGCACCAGCGCGCCCGCGCGGACGGCGCGAGGCCTGGCCAGCGCGGCCGCGCGCAGGCGCTGGTCTCGTCCCTTGATCACCGCGAGGCCGTAGCCGGCCTGCGCGCGCGTGAAGCTCCCGGTGCCGAAGTCGGCCAGCGAGAACCGGTCGCGCTCCCCCTCGAGCCAGGCGAGCGCGCGCCCGCCGTAGTCCGAGCGCCCGTCGGCCCAATCCGAGCGCACGCGCGCGTCGTCGCCGCGCAGGCGGAAGAGGCCGAGCCCGCCGTCCCAGCCGAGCGCCGGGCCCGCGCCCCAGGCCGCGATCTCGGCGCGATCGCCCTGCACGTCGAGCGCGCCGACCCCCGCGTGCACGCCCGAGCCCAGGCCGTAGCGCCGCGACTGCAGGCGCGCCCCGTCGCCGCGCACGAACAGCGCGCCGAGCCCGTGCCAGTAGCCGCTGCCCTGCGCGAAGTAGCTCGCGTCGAGGCGCGCGTCGGCGCCGCGCACGAGCGCCGCGCCCACGCCGCCGGCGGCGAAGGCGCGCGGGCCCATCCCCGCGCCTTGGCCGAGGCTCAGGGAGCCGAGCGCCTCGCGCGCGTCGGGGACCTCGAAGCCGCAGGACGCCGACAGCCCCTCGCCGCGGTGCCGCCACAGCCCGGCTCCGCGCGTCGTCCCGAAGCCCTGGCCGGCCAGCGGGAGCTTGAGGCGCAGGCCCGCCCCGCTCGTGTCGAGCGCGCCGACCCCGTAGGCCGCCGCGCCCTGCCCGAACCGGCGCGACGACAGCGTCGAGCCGTCGCCGGCGACGACCGCGAGCGCCGCGCCGAAGCGCGCCGCGCCGAGCGAGAGCTCGCCGGCCTCGACGCGGTGCGGGCCCGGGCCGAGCAGGTACAGCAGGCCGATCCCGAAGTCGGCGCTCCCCGCGGCCGGCCCCGCGCTCTCGATCGACGCCGGCCCGCCGAGGTCCAGGATCGCGCGCACCTGCCCCTCGCCGGCCGCGGCGGCCGGGCCGCGGTAGCGCGTGCGTCCGCCGAGGCGCACGATCAGTCCCGCGTTCGCGAGATCCTCGGGCCCGAACTCCGCGTCGCCCGACGAGACGATCACCGTCCCGATCGCCGACGGCCACCGGACGGAGAAGGCGGGACCGCCGTCCCGCGGCGCGAGAGCGAGGTCCGCCGCGGCCCGGTCGGCGGCGGCGGCGGCGCGCTGCGCGGCGGCGGCCAGGCGCGGCAGGTCGAAGCGCTCGGCCGCGTCGAAGTCCTCGCCGCGCGTCTCGACGAGCGGGTCGTCGCCGATCGCGGCCTCGGCCGCGCGGCGCGCGCGGACGCGGTCCGCCGGCGGCAGGGAGGCGACGGCGAGCGCGAGGTCCTTCCGCGCCCCGGACAGGCCCGCGACGAGGCGCGCGACCGCGGCGGCGAGATAGGCGGGCAGAGCCGGCGTCGGCGCGTCGGGACCGGGCGCCGGCGTGGGCTCGGACGGGACGACTCCGAGCGCCGCGAAGCCAGCGGCCGCGAGGCCGGCCGAGCCCGGGGCCCCGTCGAGCTTCGCCTCGAGCGCGTCGACGGCCGCGGGGCCGGACAGCGGCTCGCGCAGGACGGCCTCGACCGCGGGGTTCTCGGAGCGCGTCGGCCAGCGTTCCGGGCGCAGGGCGAAGTCGGCGGGGCCGGCGCGCAGTCCCGCGAGCAGTCCGGCCCAGAGCGCGGCGGAGGTCCAGTCCACGCTCCGATTGTATAATGTGCCCGCGCCAGCCGGCGTTGCTCTTTCCGGGGTTTCGTGCTATAATGTCGTTGTCCGCCCCGGGAGGGGCGCGCGTGAAAGTGGCTTCCGTTCGGAGCCACTTTTTTTATTGAGAAAAACATGGATGCCAAAGAGATCGAGACGCTGGTGACGCCGCTGATCGAGCAGGAGGGCGGCGAACTCGTCGACCTGCAGTGGCGCCGCGAGGGCCACCGCTGGGTCCTGCGCCTGTTCCTCGACAAGCCGAACGGCATCAGCCTCGACGACTGCGCGTACTTCTCGGACCGCGTCGGCGCGATGCTCGACGACGAGGACAAGATCGACCAGTCGTACGTGCTCGAGATCTCCTCGCCGGGTCTCGACCGCGTGATCAAGAAGGACAAGGATTTCGAGCGCTTCGCGGGCAAGCCCGTGAAGCTGCGCGTCAAGATCGCCGAGAACGGCCAGCGCCGCTTCTCGGGGGTCCTGCAGGGCCTCAAGGACGGCAAGATCGGCGTCCAGGTCGGGCCCGCGTTCAAGGAGTTCGCGCGCGAGAACGTCGACGAGCTGAGGCTCGACGACGCGGCGCAGGTTGATTTCGGGGAGGAGTAGGCCATGGCCAAGTCCGAGATGATGGCGGCGTTGGAGCAGATCGCCCGGGAGAAGAACATCCCGGTCGAGGAGATTTTGACGATGATCGAGGGCGCCGTGGTGTCCTCGCTGCGCAAGCACGTCGGCAAGAACGCGGACATCCGCGCGAAGATCGACCGCGAGAGCGGCGCGTTCTCGGCGCAGGTGGTCAAGAAGGTCGTCGAGACCGTCGTCGAGCCCGATCTGGAGCTCACCGTCGAGTCCGCGCAGAAGTTCAAGAAGGGCGCGGGCATCGGCGACGAGATCGTCTACGAGGCGCCGGCCGCGGACTTCGCGCGCATCGCCGCGCAGACCGCCAAGCAGGTGCTGACCCAGCGCGTGCGCGAGGTCGAGCGCGACAAGCTCTACGAGGAGTTCAAGCCGAAGGAGGGCGAGATCGTCACCGGCTCGGTGCACCGCTTCCTCGACCGCAACATCATCGTCGACCTCGGCAAGACCGAGGCGATCCTCCCGCTGCGCGAGCAGATCCGCCGCGAGCGCTACGGCATCGGCGGCAACGTGCGCGCGGTGATCCTGCGCGTCGACCGCGCCCAGCGCGGGCCGGCCGTCGTGCTCTCGCGCGCGTCCGAGCTCTTCCTGCAGCGCCTGATGGAGATGGAGATCCCCGAGATCGGCGACAAGACGGTCGAGGTCGTGCATCTCGTCCGCGACCCCGGCTTCCGCGCGAAGGTCATCGTGAAGTCGAACGACCCGAAGGTGGACGCGATCGGCGCGTGCGTGGGCCTGCGCGGCTCGCGCATCCGCTCGATCATGAACGAGGTCGCCGGCGAGCGCATCGACCTGATCCCGCACGCCGAGGACGCCGAGACCGCGCTCGCGAACGCGCTGGCGCCCGCGAAGGTCGCGTCGGTGCGCATCACCGACGCGGAGAACCGCGTCGCCGAGGTGCTCGTCGCCGAGGAGCAGCTCGCGCTCGCGATCGGCAAGGACGGCCAGAACGTGCGCCTCGCCCAGAAGCTCACAGGCTGGACGCTCGAGGTGAAGTCCGAGGGCCAGAAGAAGGCCGAGGGCGACTCCGCCAAGCCGGCGGCCGCGTCGGAGCTCTCGGGCCTGGAGGGCGTCGGCCCGAAGACCGTCGAGACCTTGGCCAAGGCGGGCATCACCGAGATCTCGCGGCTCGCCGCGTGCACGGTCGAGGAGCTCACGTCCTTGTCCGGCATCGGCGAAAAGACGGCGGCGAAGATCATCGCCGCGGCCAAATCCGCGGCCGGCTCGGCGTCCGCGCCGGCGTCGGCGCCGGCGGCCGCGGAGCAGGCCTAACCGCGAAAATGCTATCATGGCCCTCTCGAAGGGCCTAAGAATGGAAAAGAAGACGACCAAGAAGCCGGCGGCGAAGAAAGACGAGGAGAAGAAGAAGGCTCCCGCCAAGAAGGCGTCCGCCTCGAAGAGCGCGTCGACGAAGAAGGACGCGAAGAAGTCCGACGTCGAGGGCGTGACCACCCACGCGGCCGAGGTTCGCTCCAAGCAGGAAGAAGGCTCGATCGCCCCGCCGTCCTCGAACCTGGTCTCGGCCTTCGACATGTTCAAGAAGCGCAAGGTCTCCACCTCGGCGCCGACCGTCACGCGCCTGGCCGCCGGAGCCGCGCTCCCGAAGCCGCCGGCGCCGAAGCTGCCCGTCGCGCCCGCGGCGCCGGCCGCGCCCGCCTCCCCCGCTCCGCAGGCCGCCGCGCCGGCTCCCGCCGCCGCGCCGAAGCCCGCCGTTCCTCCGGGCATGCCCGCGCCGAAGCCGGGCGTCCCCGGCGCGCCCGCGCCCGCGCGCGCTCCGGTCCCGCCCGGGATGCCCGCGCCGCGTCCCGCGTCGCCGGGGGCTTCCGCTCCGGCCGCGCCGGCCAAGCCCGCGTCTCCGGTTCCGCCGAAGCCGGCCGCGCCCTCGGCGCCCTCGGTCCCGGGCAAGCCCGTCATCCTCCGGCCCGGCGCGATCGCGACGAAGCCGCCGACGCTGCTCCCTCCGCGCGCGCCGTCGCGGCCCGTTCCCAATTTCCGCCCCGGCTCCCAGCACCGCGGTCCGAAGCCGCAGGCGCGGCCGTCCTCGCCCGCGCCGTCCGCCAAGCCGGCCGAGCCCGGCGCCAAGCCCGCGCTCAAGAAGATCCAGGTCTCGTCGATGATCACGGTGCGCGAGCTCTCCGAGAAGATGGAGGTCAAGACCAACGACGTCATCAAGAAGCTGATGTCGCTGGGCATCTTCGCGACGATCAACCAGCGCCTCGACACCGAGGCCGCGCAGGTCGTCGCCGCCGACTTCGGCTACGAGATCGAGGTCGTCGCGATGTACAAGGAAGAGGAGCTCGCGGTGGTCAAGTCGGAGAAGGAAGACCCGGCGAAGCTCAAGCCGCGCTCCCCCGTCGTCACGATCATGGGCCACGTCGACCACGGCAAGACCTCGCTGCTCGACGCGATCCGCTCGGCGCACGTCGCCGAGGGCGAGTCCGGCGGCATCACCCAGCACATCGGCGCCTACAAGGTGAAGGTGGACAAGGGCCAGGTCGTGTTCCTCGACACCCCGGGCCACGAGGCCTTCACCGCGATGCGCGCGCGCGGCGCGAAGGTCACCGATCTCGTCATCCTCGTCGTCTCCGCGACCGACGGCATCATGCCGCAGACGCTCGAGGCGATCGACCACGCGAAGGCGGCCAACGTGCCGATCATCGTCGCGGTCAACAAGATCGACCTGCCGGGCGCGAACCCGCAGAAGATCCGCCAGGACCTCGCCAACCACGGCCTGCAGGCCGAGGAGTGGGGCGGCAAGACGATGTTCGTCGACGTGTCCGCGAAGAAGCGCCTCAACCTCGACAAGCTCCTCGAGGCCATCCTCCTGCAGGCCGAGATCCTCGAGCTCAAGGCGAACCCGGACCGGCTCGCCTACGGCACCGTCCTGGAAGCGAAGATGGACCCGAAGCGCGGCTCGGTCGCGACGGTGCTCGTCCAGGCCGGGACGCTCAAGAGCGGCGACGCGTTCGTCGCGGGCCTCTCGCACGGCAAGATCAAGGCGCTCGTCGACGACTCGGGCGCGAAGATCGAGGCGGCGGGGCCGTCCACGCCGGTCGAGATCCTCGGCCTCACGGGCAACCCGCAGGCCGGCGACGCGTTCACGGTCGTCGAGAACGAGAAGGCCGCGCGCGACATCGCGGAGAAGCGCCGCCTCATCCACCGCGAGCAGATGATGGCCCACCAGAAGCACATGACCTTGGTCGGCCTGCGCTCCGCGCTGACGACGGGCTCCTCGAAGGCGAAGGACCTGAACATCGTGCTGAAGGCGGACATGCAGGGCTCCCTGCAGGCCCTGCGCGACTCGCTCGAGGGCATGGCCACGAGCGAGTGCCGCGTGCGCGTGATCCACGGCGCGATCGGCAACGCCTCCGAGTCCGACGTCCTGCTCGCCTCGGCGTCCGACGCGGTCGTGCTGATGTTCCATGCCGACGCCGAGGCCCGCGCCGAGGAAGTCGCCGCCCACGAGGGCGTCGAGATCCGCCGCTACGAGATCATCTACGAGCTCATCGAGGACGTGAAGGCCGCGCTCGAGGGCCTGCTCGCGCCCGACATCGTCGACGTCATCGTCGGCAAGGGCGAGGTCAAGCAGGTGTTCGCGGTCAAGGGCGGCGCGGTCGCCGGCTCCGCGATCCGCGACGGCAAGGTCACCCGCGGCGGCTACATCCGCGTCGTGCGCAACGGGCAGAGCGTGCACGAGGGCAAGGTCTCCACGCTCAAGCACTTCAAGGACGACGCCAAGGAGATCGAGAAGGGCCAGGAGTGCGGCATCGGCATCGACGGCTTCCACGATTTCCAGGTCGGCGACCTGCTCGAGTTCTACGTGAAGGAGACGCGCACTCGGCGTCTCTCGCAGTCGCCGCGCTAGGCGCGGAGGACCGAACATGTACGACCGCGCCGAACGCCTCCGCGAGCTCTTCAAGGAGCTCGTCACCCAGCTTCTCAGGGAAGTCAAGGACCCGGGCCTCACCGGCTTCCTGACCGTGACCGACCTCCAGCTCTCCGCCGACCGCAAGAACGCGACGGTCTACTACTCGATCCTGGGCTCCGACGCGGAGCGCGAGAGCGCGGGCAAGGCCCTGGAGCGCGCCGCGCCGTACCTGCGCAGCCTGCTCAAGAAGAAGGTCACGGTCAAGGTCGTGCCGCAGCTGCGCTTCGAGTTCGACGAGACGCCGCGCAAGGCCTCGCGCATCGACACGCTCCTGCACAAGCTCGAGAAGGAGCGCGAGCGGAAGTGACGGACGCCTCGGCCGGCGGGCTCCTGCTGGTCGACAAGCCGCGCGACTGGACCTCTCACGACGTCGTCGCGGTGCTGAGGAAGCGCTTCCCGCGCGGCACGAAGGTCGGCCACACCGGCACGCTGGACCCGCTGGCGACGGGCCTGCTCGCGATCCTCGTCGGCCCGTGCACGCGCCTGCAGTCGCGCCTGCAGGGCCTCGACAAGGTCTACTCCGGGACGATCCGGCTCGGCGTGAAGACCGACACCGGCGACGTGACCGGCAAGGTCGTCGCCGAGGGACCGGTCCCCGCGCTGACGCTCGAGCGCCTGAGCCGCGAGCTCGCCGCGCTCGTCGGCTCCATCGACGCGCCGGCCCCGGCGTACTCCGCCGTCAAGCACAAGGGCAAGGCGCTCTACCGCTACGCGCGCGCGGGCCTGGAGGTGCCGGTCAAGCCGCGCACCGCCCTGGTCTACGAGTGGACGGCGCTGGCCTGGGACGCCCCGGAGCTCGCGCACCGCGTCTCCTGCGCGAGCGGCACTTACGTGCGCTCGCTGGCCGAGGTGCTCGGCGACCGTCTCGGCTGCGGCGGCACCGTCTCGAGCCTGCGCCGCGAGAAGGTGGGCGCGTTCGACATCGGCGATGCGCTGGCGCTCGACGCCGCGCGCGCGCTCGCGCCGGAAGAACTCGCGCGCCGTCTGCGCGAGTCCCTCCCCGTCCTCGACCGCGCGCTCAACGGCGGTCCGAGGCCGTGAGGACTCTGCGCGGCCGCGTCGTGCGCGGCGACGGGATCGGCCGCAAGCTGGGCTTCCCGACCGCGAACCTGAAGCTCGCGCCGTCCGCGCGCCCGCCGCGCGGCGTCTGGCGCGTGAAGGTCCGCGGACGCGCGCTGGGCGAGCGCCTGGCCGTCTGCAACGTCGGCGTGCGTCCCACGCTGGGCGGCGTCCGCCTCGTCGTCGAGGTCCACGTCCCGGGCTTCCGCGGCGACCTGTACGGCCGCACGTTGAGCGTCGCGTTCCTCTCCGCGATCCGCGCCGAGAAGAAGTTCCCGTCGCTCGCCGCGCTCAAGGCCCAGATCCGCCGCGACGTGAAGTCCTTGACGCCCCCCCGCCGCGACGCTACACTCAACGCATGAACTTCAACGACGACCACAACATGCTGGGCCGCCTCCTCGCCCTCGCCGCCATCGCGGCCGCCGTCATCGGCGTCGGCCGCGCCGGCCTGGTCGTCGCGCCCGTCCCGTCCGAGGCCCCGTTCGCCTCGGCCCCGACGCTCGAGCCGCTGAAGCTCCCCGTCGTCTCGAAGACGCCGACCGCGAAGCCCCTCCCCGCGAAGGCGCCGCTGGGCGCTCCCGCCGCCGCTCCGAAAGCCGCGGCGGCGGCGGCCTACGCGCCTCCCCCCGTCCCGAAGTCCGACGCGGCGCCCGCGCCGCGCTGAGCAGGCGCGTCCGAAAGCGATGAAGATCGCCCTCGTCAGCGTCGAGGACGGGATCATGGCGGTGGGCTTCCGCAAGTTCGCGGCCTTCGTCCGGACGCTCGACGCCGCAGCCGAGCCCCGCTACGTCGCCCAAGGCAACTACCGCTCGCTGAGGCGCATCCTCTCCGCCCGCATGGGCGGCGACGGCGCCGCGGCGCGCGAGTTCGTCGACGGCGCGGCCGAGCCGCTGGCCAAGGCCGACCTGATCGGCTTCTCCTCGATGACGGGCTACGCGCCGCTGACGATCCAGCTGATTGGGCGGATCCGCGAGCTCAATCCGAGAGCCTACGTCGTCTGGGGCGGCATCCACCCGATCATCGTCCCCGACGACGCGATCCGGCACGCCGACGCGATCTGCACGGGCGAGGGCGAGCTCGCCTTCTGGGAGTTCCTGGACCGCTTCAAGGACGGGCGGGACTTCACGCGCACGCGCAACTTCTGGTTCCGCCGCGGCGACTCGGTCGTCCGCAACGGCTTCCGCCCGCTGATGACGGAGGAGGAGATGAGCCGTCTTCCGCTGCCGCTGTACGGCGCGGACGAGCGCGTCTTCGAACCGGAGAAAGGCTACGTCCCCCTCGCGCCGGCGCACTACGTCGCGCACAACGGCCTGGGCTACAACACGGTGTGGTCCGTCGGCTGCCCGTTCTCCTGCACGTACTGCGGCAACACCAAGTTCATCGAGAACGACGCGAGCTACCGCAAGATCCGCCACCCGGGAGTCCGCTACATCGTCGAGGAGCTCAAGCAGGCCCGCCGCGTTCATCCGCACGTCTCCACGAACGTCCTCCACGACGACAGCTTCATGGCCCTGCCGCTCGAGACCCTGAGCGAGTTCGCGCGCGCGTACAAGCGCGAGGTCGGCATCCCGTTCTGCGTCCAGGGCGTGATCCCGAACTACGTGCGCGCCGACAAGCTCGAGGTCCTGCTGGAGGCGGGCTTGAACCGCGTGCGCATGGGCGTGCAGAACGGCAGCGAGCGCATCCTCGCCTTCTACGACCGCCCGACGCCGCCGCCGCGCGTCGCCGCCGCGGCCGCGGTGCTGAGCCGCTACGCGCCGTACATGATCCCGCCCGCCTACGACGTCATCATCGACAATCCCGTCGAGACGCGGGACGACGTCGTCGCGAACCTGGAGTTCCTGGACCGCCTGCCGCGCCCCTTCACCTTCAACATCTTCTCGCTGAGGAGCATCCCGAACACCGAATTGGAGCGCCAACTGCGCGAGCGCAACGTCTCGATCGACGCGATCTCCGCGAATTACTTCGCGAACGCGCCGACGCTGGCGAACTGCCTCTTGTACTTGATCGCGGTGATCCGCCCGCCGCGCTTCTTATATAAGGCGCTGCTGGCGCGCGCCGAGCCCGCGGCGACGGCGCAAGAACTCTACCCGCGGTTCTTCGCTCTCTGCCGGGCGGTGTACCTGGCGAAGCGAGGCCTCGACCACGTCCGCTTCATGGACTTCTCGATCCTCGTCGGGCGCCCCGGCTACTGGCTCTGGCGCACGGGCTTCATCGCCTTCTGGAGAAGGCGGATGGTCCCGAGGTTCGAGCGGTCGCCGGGGCGCGGACGAGAGGCGGCTACTTCGTCGACTTGCCCGGCTTGACGACGAGCGGGCAGGGAGTCCCAGCCTTCTCCGCGTTCTTCGCCAGCGCGGCGGCGGCCTTCAAGTCGGCGGTCGACCTCGCCTTCTCGTTCTTCGCGGCCTGGTTGTCGTTCTCGGCCTTCACCGCGTCGGCCTGAGCCTTATCGATGGCCGCCTGGGCGCCGGGAGTGCCGTTGTTGAGATCCTTTTCCGCCTTGGCGATCTCGGCCTGGGCCGCGGCCTTCGCCTTTTGCGCGGCGGCGGTGTCCTTGTCGGCCTTCGCGTCGGCGGCCTGCGCGGCGGCGTAGTCCTTGCGGGCCTTCGCGCAGTCGGCGGCTCCTTTATCGCCGGCGGCGGCGGCGAGCGCCGCGGCGGGCGCGAGCAGAACGACAAGTCCGACAACGACGGCTTTCATGTTCATCGCGATGTCTCCTGGTCGCCCGACGGCGTCCGAGGCTAATCTACCAATTCGAAAGCGCCGCCGCGAGCCGAGGCTACTTCGTCAGCGCCGCGTTCAAGGCCTTCCAATCGACCTTGCGCACGATCTCGTCGCGCGCCTCCGGCGTCGCGCGGATCACGACGCAGAGGTTCTCGATGAACGGCGTCAGCCTCCCGTGGCGAAACGGGAAGAGGACGAGGCTCTTGTCCGACGAGAAGACGACGTCCGGCTTCCAGCCGCCGAAGCAGATCGTCGTGGCCTTCAGGTACTCGTCGCGGTCCGACAGCTCGTAGGCGATCGCCGCGCCGGGCACGTCGAGCTTGCGCAGAGGCTCCGTGTGCGGGCCGCGCATGTACGGCGTGTTCTCGCCGGCGCGGATCTCGACGGAGACCCCGGCGGTCGCGCGCTCGCCTTCCTTCATCTCCGCCGGCTTCTGATCGCAGCCCTTCATCGTCTTGAGGCAGACGCCCATCCAGGCCGTCCCGACCTGCATGCCCTTGTCGGTGGCGGCCTTGAGCGCGGCGAAGCGCGGGTTCGCGTCCGTCATGTCGAACGTCGCGGCGTAGAGCGGCCAGCACGAGCCGAGCGGCCGAACCGGATTCGCGTCGACGCCGATCGAGAGCGGCATGCCGTCGGAGCGCCGGCTGCGGAGCTTCCAGCCCAGGCCCGCGAGCGGCCCTTCCAGCGCCGGCGTGACCGTGCTCACGAACTTCGCCGCCGCCGCGGACTCCGCCGCCGTCGGCTTGCGGCATTCCTCGCGCTGGCCGAACGCCGGAACGGCGGCGCAGAGCGCAAAGAGGCTCGTGAGAATCAGGCGTCTCGTCGGGAGTCCGGCGCGGACGTCGGGTTTCATGGCGATCCTTTGGAGTTTAGGCGCGCGCCGATTCGCGCGAGCGGGACGAGAACCAGGCGTTGAGGCCGAGCAGGACGAAGGTCGCGGCCAGGAGCACGACGGAGAGCGCGTTGATCTCCGGCGTGACGCCGAACTTCATCATCGAGTAGATCTTGATGGGCAAGGTCACGATGCCGATGCCGGCGAGGAAGAACGAGGTCACGAAGTCCTCGAAGCTGACGGTGAAGGCGAGGAGCGAGCCGGAGACGATCGCGGGCATGGCGAGCGGGAGCGTGACCTTCAAGAACGCGATCCACTCGGTGGCGCCCAGGTCCATGGCGGCCTCTTCCAAGCGTTCGTTGCCAACGGACTTCAGGCGCGCGCGGACGGCGCCGACGGTGTAGGGCAGGCAGATCAGCGCGTGCGCGCAGGCGAGCGCGCCGAAGTCCAGCTCGTAGCCGGCGCGGACCAAGAAGCTCAGCAGGCCGACGCCGAGGGCGACCTCGGGCATCATCAGCGGCGCGTCCAGCAGCGCGGCGTAGCCGTCGCGGCCCTTGAAGGCGTGGTGGCGGACCATCGCGTAGGACGCGAAGAGGCCGAGCGCGGCGGCGATGGCGGCGGCGGCGGCGGCCAGCTCCAGGGACGTGAGCATCGCGCCCATCAGCTCGGCGTCCTTCACGAGCATCGCGTACCACTTGAAGGTGAAGCCGCGCCAGACGACGTTGCGGTGCGCGTCGTTGAACGAGAAGGCCGTCATCACGACGAGCGGCACGTACAGGAACGCGTACAGCGCCGCGCAGTAGAGGGCCAGGCCCCGTCCCTTCTTCACGCGTCGGGCTCCCAGCGCCGGTACGCCATGAGGCCCAGGACCATGCCGAACAGCAGCAGGCAGGTCAGCGCGGCGCCGAACGGCCAGTCCTGCGCCATCAGGAACTGGTTCGAGATCAGGTTGCCGAGCAGGTAGAAGCGCGGGCCGCCGAGGATCTCGGCGGTCAGGAAGTCGCCGAGGCAGGGGATGAAGGTCAGCAGGGCGCCGGCGATCACGCCCGGAAGCGAGAGCGGGAACGTCACCTTGAAGAACGCCGTGCGCCGGTCGGCGCCGAGATCGTAGGCGGCCTCGATGAGGCCGCGCGGGACCTTCTCGAGCGAGCCGTATAAAGGAAGCACGGTGAACGGGAGGTAGAAGTAGACGAGGCCGAGCAGGACGGAGAACGGCGTGTACAGGATGCCGAGCGGCGCGGAGATGAAGCCGAAGCGCAGGAGCGCGGAGTTGAGCAGGCCCTCCTTGCCGAGGATGACCATCCAGCTGTAGAACGCGACGAGCGCCGAGGTCCAGAACGGCACCATCAGGCCGATGATGAAGGCGTTGCGCCAGCGGCCCGCCTGGAAGCTGAGGAAGTAGGCGAGCGGATAGCCGAGCAGGAGGCAGAGGATGGTCGTCCCCCCCGCGAAGCCGAGCGTGCGCAGGAGGACGGGGATGTATTTCGCGTCGAAGGCGCGGGCGTAGTTCTGCAGTCCCGGCGACCAGACGATCTCGCCGTAGGCGCCGTTCTTCGCGAAGGACAGCGCGATGAGGCCCAACGCGGGGAGCACGAGGAAGATCAGCAGCCACGCCGCGGCCGGCGCGAGCAGGAGATGGCTCGCGGCCTGGCGGCGGCCCGACAGCAGCCACGAGAACGCGCGGTCGAGAGTCCTCATGCGACCTTCACGTCGGCCCAGGTCTCGCTCCACATCTCCGACTGCTCGGGGTCGAGCACGTGGTGGAGCATGAGCTGATCCATCATCCTCTTCGGCGGATAGACGCGCGGATCCTTGCGGAGGACCGGATCGGCCAGCGGCCAGGCCTTCTCGTTCGGGCTCGCGTAGCGCACGAAGTTCGCGTTGTCGGCGGCCACCTGCGGCTCGAGCAGGTAGTCGATGAAGCGCAGCGTGTCCTTGCGGTGGTGCGAGCCGCGCATCAGCGCCAGGCAGTCCACCCACATGTACGTGCCTTCCTTCGGCAGGACGTAGTCCAGATCGGGATTGTCGCGCGCGGCCTGGAACAGGTCTCCGGACCAGGTCATCGCCAGATCGATCTCGCCGGCCACGAGGCTGTTGAGGTAGGACGAGCTCGAGTACATCTTGACCAGCGGCTTCTGCTGGACGAGCAGGTCGCGGATCTTCTTGAAGTCCTCGGGATCGCGCGTCGTCTGCTTGATGTTCAGCAGCTGCATCGCGACGGCGATGCAGTCGCGCACGTTGTCGAGCATCGAGATCCGGTCCTTGTACTTCGGGTCCCAGAGGTCGCGCCACGAGGTCGGCTTCGTCTTGAGCGTCTTCCTGTTGTAGGCGATGCCCGTGGTCCCCCACAGGTAGGGCACCGTCGTCTCGTCGGGATCGAAGGTCGTGTGCCGGAAGCGCGGCGCGAGGTTGTCGAGGTTCTGGAGCACGCCGGGCGGCATCGGGTCGATGAGGTTCAGGGAGCGGAAGCGCGGGATCAGGTAGTCGCCGACGATGATGAGGTCGTAGCCGCGCGCGCCGGCGCGCAGCTTGGCGAACATCTCCTCTTCATCCGCGAACAGGTCCTGGCGGACCTCGACGCCGGTCCGCTTCGAGAAATTCGGGATCGTGTCCTTGCCGATGTAGTTCGACCAGTTGAAGAAGTTGACCACGCGGCGCGAGTCCGCGCGGCGGCAGGCGGCGAGCAGGGCCGGCGCCAGCGGCAGGAGGACCGCCGCCTTGATGAAGTCGCGGCGCGAGACGCCGTCAGGCGCGCTCATCTCTCTCGAGGATGTAGACGTCCTCGGGCTGGACCGCGGCGATCACCGGCACGCCGAGGTCGTCGTGCACCGAGTAGCGGTCGCCGCCGGCCAGCGCGGTCAGGAACTTGTCCGGCGACTTCTTGAGGAAGTCGAGGTAGATCTGGCAGGCGTCGCCGAGGAACACCGAGTCCATCAGCACCGCGTCGAGGCGCAGGGCGCCGAACGGGAGCTCGTCCTTGTAGAACACCTTCACGCGCTCGGGACGGATGCCGACCTTGACCCAGTCGCCGACCTTCGGCAGGCTCTCGCCCGGGTCCAGCGGCACGTCGAGCTCGATCTCCCCCTCGAGCATCAGGTGCGCGCGCCCCGCGGCACCCGGCAGGACCTTCGCGCTGAAGATGTTCGCGCCGCCGATGAAGTCGGCGACGAACGAGGTCTTCGGCATCTCGTAGATCTCGCCGGGAGTGCCGATCTGCTCGATGCGGCCCTGGTTGAAGACGGCGATGCGGTCGGACATCGTCATCGCCTCTTCCTGATCGTGCGTCACGTAGACGAAGGCGAAGCCGAGCTTTTTCTGCAGACGCTTGAGCTCCAGCTGCATGTCCTTGCGCAGCTTGAGATCCAAGGCGCCGAGCGGTTCATCAAGAAGGAGGATCGCGGGACGCCCCGCGATCGCGCGCGCGAGCGCGACGCGCTGCATCTGGCCGCCGGACAGCGAGCTCACGCGGCGGTTCTCGAAGCCCTCGAGCTTGACCATCGCGAGCGCCTCCGGGATGCGCTTGCGGATCTCGGCCTCCGGCACCTTGTCCATCTTCATGCCGAAGGCGATGTTGCCGCCGACGTCGAGATGCGGGAACAGCGCGTAGTGCTGGAACACCGTGTGCACGTCGCGCTCGTACGGCGGCTGGTCGGTCACGTCCTCGCCGTTGAGCCGCACGCGCCCCGTGTCGGGGCTCTCGAAGCCCGCGATGATGCGCAGAGTCGTGGTCTTGCCGCAGCCGGACGGGCCCAGCATCGTCATGAACTCGCCGCGGCGCACGGTCAGGTGCACGTCGCGCAGGATCGGGTTCGCCCCGAACGACTTGGTGACGGGGCCGATCTCCAGGAGGATGTCGTCGGACACGGGGGTCATTATAGCACCGCCCGCGAGCGCGCGTGCGTGACGCGCGCGTGACGGAGGCGTCGGCCGTTCATGCGAGCGCCTCGCCTTCGCCGGCCTCGTAGCCCGCGCACGAAAGCACGGGCAGGCGCGGCCATTTCGCGAAGCGCGGGTCCGTCTCCGCGAGCATGCACTGGACGAACTCGGAGCCGCGGGACGACGGCAGCGTCCGCGCGTGGCGGCAGGAGCCGCAGAGACCGGAAGACGGCGGCTCGCTCATCCCGGGAAGGCGGCGACGGCGGCGGAGACGATGCGGAAGGCCGCGTCGAGCGCGGCCTCCGGGATCACGAGCGGAGGCGCGAGGCGAATCGTGAACTCGTGCGTCTCCTTCGCGAGCAGGCCGCGCGCCATCAGGTCCAGCACGAGCGGCCGCGCCGGGACCGAGAACTCGAGAGCGGTCATGAGGCCGAGCCCGCGCGCCTCCTTGAGCTTCGGGTGGCGCAGGGTCCGCAGGCGGTCGAGGAAGCGCGCGCCCAGGCGGGCCGAGCGCGCGGCGAGCTTCTCGTCGAGGAGCACGCGCAGGGCCGCTTCGCCGATCGCGGCCGCGAGCGGGTTGCCGCCGAACGTCGAGCCGTGCGTGCCGGGGGCGAACAGGGACATGACTTCGTCGCGTCCCACCAGAGCGGAGATCGGATACAGGCCGCCGGAGAGCGCCTTGCCGAGCACGTAGAGGTCGGGCTTCACGCCCTCGTGGTCGCAGGCGAACAGCGCGCCGGCGCGGCCCAGGCCCGTCTGGATCTCGTCGGCGCAGAGCAGGACCTTGTGCCGCGCGCAGAGCTCGCGCGCCTTCTGCAGGTAGCCTTTCGGCGGGATCACGACGCCGGCCTCGCCCTGGATCGGCTCGACGAGGAAGCCGGCCGTGTTCGGCCCGAGCGCGCGCTCGAGCGCGGCGAGGTCGCCGTACGGGATCTTCACGAAGCCCGGCGTGGCCGGCCCGAAGCCGTCCGTCGACCCGCGGTCCGACGAGAAGCCGACGATCGTCGTCGTGCGCCCGTGGAAGTTGTTCTCGCAGACCACGATCTCGGCGCGGTCCGCCGGGATTCCCTTCACGCGGTAGCCCCAGAGCCGCATCGCCTTGATCGCGGTCTCGACGGCCTCCGCGCCCGAGTTCATCGGCAGGGCGCGGTCCATGCCCGCCGTCTCGCAGAGGAGCTTCAGGAACGGTCCCAGCCTGTCGTTGTGGAACGCGCGCGAGGTCAGCGCCAGGCGCCCGAGCTGCTTCTTCGCGGCCGCGACGATCTTCGGGTGATTGTGGCCCTGGTTCAGCGCCGAGTAGGCGGACAGGAAGTCGAGGTAGCGGCGGCCGTCCGCGTCCCACACGTACGCGCCCTTGCCGCGCACGAGCGCGACCGGCAGAGGATGGTAGTTGTGCGCGCCGTACTTCTCCTCCAGCGCGATGATCTGACGGGTCTTCGAGGGCATCAGCATGGGTAGGATATCAAACGGCCGGGTTCAGCAGCGGGCGGCCCGTCATGAGGCGCAGGCCGAACGCCGTCAGCGCGAGCCCGGGCGCGAGAGCCGCCCAGGAGACTCCGGCGCCGACTAGCGCGCCCGCGACGGACTCGGCCAGCATGAAGCCGACCGCGCCGAGCGTGAAGTCGATGAACGGCCCGCCGTAGAACAGCCGGGAGCGCGCGGCGGCGAAGCCCTGCAGGCCCAGGCCGCAGGCGACGAGGGCGACGTAGTGCGCGTAGAAGAGCCGGCTGACCAGCGCGGCGCGCGGCGCGACCGGCGCCGGGCCCAGCGCCGAGAGCCAGACGAAGGCGACCGGAGCCAGGTGCAGGAGACCGAAGGCCGCGGCGACGGCGCCGAGGCGGCGGCGCAGGACGGCCTCAGGCATCCTTGAGCGCGGCCTCGAAGGCGCGCGCGATCTTGTCCGCGTCCGCCTCGGTGATGCAGAGCGGCGGCTTGACGCGCACGGTGTTGCCCTCGAGACCGCCCTTGCCGACGAGCACGCCGAGGTCCTTCATGCGCTCGACGACCGCCGTCGCGAGCTCGGGCGCGGGCTCCTTCGTCTTCGCCGACTTCACGAGCTCGACGCCGAGCATGAGGCCCATGCCGCGCACCTCGCCGACGCGCTCGTCGCGGGCCTGGACCTCCTTGAGGCCGGACCACAGGCGCGCGCCGACCTTCTCCGCGCGCTCGGCGAGCTTCTCCTCCTCGACGACGTCCATGACCGCGTTCGCGGCGGCCATCGCCATCGGGCCGCCGCCGAAGGTGTTGTAGTGGAGCAGGCCCTTCATCGACGCCGCGACCTGGGGCGTCGTGATCACCGCGCCGATCGGATAGCCGTTGCCGAGGCCCTTCGCCATCACGATGATGTCGGGCTTCGCGCCGCCCCAGTGCGAGATGCCGAAGTAGTGCCGGCCGGTGCGGCCGACGCCGGCCTGCACCTCGTCGCAGATGAAGAGGCCGCCGTGCTTGTGGACGATGTCCGCGGCCTCGACGAAGTAGGACTTGCCCGGCGTGATCGCGCCGCCGACGCCCATGATCGTCTCGGCGAAGAAGCCGGCGAGCTTGCCCGACGTCGCGGTCTTGATCGCCGTCGCCAGGCCCGCGACCGCGGCGCGCGTGCTCTGGTCGGGCGTGCCGTCGAAGCGGTACGCGTAGTCCGCTGGGGCGAAGGCCACCGACGGCGGGAACGGCGCCATGTTGCGCCACGGCTGCTGGCCGGTCAGCGCGACGGTCAGCAGCGTGCGGCCGTGGTACGAGCGCTGGACCGCGACGAACTCGTGGCGGCCCGTGTGCGCCTTCGCGATGAAGGCGGCCATCTCGTTGGCCTCGGAGCCGGAGTTCGTGAAGAAGCAGACGTCCATGTCCGGGTTGACCGCCTTGGCCTTCTCGGCGAGGCGCTTGGCGAACGCGCCGACCGACGGGTGCAGGTACAGCGGCGGGTTGTGCTGGAGCTTGTCGATCTGGTTCTTGAGCATCCGCACGAAGTGCGGATGCGAGTGGCCGATCGAGACGGTCGCCACGCCCGCGAACGCGTCGAGGTATTCCTTCCCGTTCTCGTCGTAGAGGTGCTGCATGCGGCCCTCGACGATCTGGATCGGCTTCGCGTACATCGGGCCCGGCAGCGGCAGCAGGTGCCTCGCGCGCAGCGCCGCGGTCTCGGCCGGCGTCGGCCCGGCCGCGCCCTTCGGGGCGGGCTTGGCGGCGGGCTTGACGGCGTGCGCGCCGTTCTTCGTCGGAGCCTTGGTCTTCATGGGGCTCAGTAGATGTTCGAGCTGCGGCGCTGGCCGGTGTAGTCGAGGAAGACGGTCTTGAGCTCGGTGTAGAAGTGGAGGCCTTCCTTCGACATCTCGCGCTCGCCGACGCCGGAGCCCTTGACGCCGCCGAACGGGACCTGCGCCTCGCCGCCGATCGTCGGGCTGTTGACGTGGACCATGCCGGCCTCGATGACCTCGCTGAAGCGCATCGCCAGGCCGAGGTCCGCCGTGTAGATCGCGCAGGTGAGGCCGAACGGGCAGTCGTTGGCGAGCTCGAGCGCCTGGTCGAACGTCTTCGCGCGCGCGACGGCGAGCACGGGACCGAAGACCTCCTCCTGCCACAGGCGCGACTTCGGCTTCACGCCGTCGAAGACGGTCGGCGCGACGAAGTAGCCGTGCTTGAGGTCCCCGTCCTCCAGGCGGCGCCCGCCGCAGAGCATGTCGGCGCCCTCCTTCTTCGCGATCTCGATGTAGTCGAGGTCGGTCTTCATCTGGCTCTCGTCGACGGCCGGGCCCATGCCCACCGAGGAGTCGAGGCCGTCGCCGATCTTGATGCGCTTGACCTCGGCGAGCAGCTTCTTGAGGAACTCGTCGGCGATGCGTTCGTCCAGGATCAGGCGCGAGGTCGCCGTGCAGCGCTGGCCGGTGGAGCCGAACGCGCCCTTCATGACGCCCGCGAGCGCGAGCTCGAGGTCGGCGTCGCCCCAGATCACGGCCGGGTTCTTGCCGCCCATCTCGCAGGTGACGGGGATGCCGCGCGCGCCGCAGATCGTGTGCACGCGCCGGCCGATCTCGTTGGAGCCGGTGAAGGAAACGACCTTCACTCGCGGGTCCTCGACCAAGGTGTCGCCCATCGCGGAGCCGGAGCCGAGCACCAGGTTGATGACGCCGGCCGGGATGCCGGCCTCCTCCAAGATCTTGACGAACTCGACGGCCATCGCGGGCACGAGCGAGGCGGGCTTGAAGACGACCGTGCAGCCCGAGACGAGGGCCGGCGCGATCTTCCAGGCCGGGATCGCGAACGGGAAGTTCCAGGGCGTGATGATCGAGGCGACGCCGCGCGGGTGGCGCGTCGTGTAGAGCATGTTCTTGGGCAGCTCGGAGGGCATCGTGACGCCGCCGAGGCGCAGGCCCTCGCCCGCGAACCACTCGATCAAGGTGATGCCCTTCTCCATCTCGCCGAGGGCCTCGGGGTAGATCTTGCCTTCCTCGCGCGTCATGAGCCGCGCGAGCTCCTCCTTGCGCGCGCGCAGGATGAGCGCGGCCTTCGCGAGGATGCGGCCGCGCTGGGGCGCGGGCGTGTCGCGCCAGGCCGGGAAGGCCTTGTGCGCGGCCTCGATGGCGCGCAGGGCGTCGCCCTTGTCGGCGCCGCGCAGCTTCGCGAGGACCTCGCGCGTGTCGGCGGGATTCGTGGAGACGATCTCCTTCGTCGTGGAGCCGTCGATCCAGCGTCCTCCGATGAACTGCTTGAGGACGGCGACTTCCTTATGGGTTTTGGGGGCGGCGGTGGGCATGGGGTCCTCCGGGAGCGGTACCGAGATTATATCAATTCCCGCCGGAGCGGGCTCAGGGAAGCAGGCGGTTCTCCATCGACGACGCGCTCATCCGCGGGCCGGTCTCCGTCAGGTGCTGGACCGGCGGAGGCGCGGCCTGCGCCGGGGCGGACTCTTCTCCGGACGGCGCGGCGGCGGCGGACGCCGCAGCGGCGGGGGCCGGAGCGGCGGCCGCCTCCGCGGCGGGCGCGGCCATCACGCGCCGCGCGAGTTGGCGGTCGAACGGCTCCGCGTCGCCGCGCTGGAAGGTGATCTTGACCGTCGTGCCCTCCGGGCCGCGCATCATCGCCGTGATCTGCGGAAGAGGAAGCGACGCCACCGCGTCACCGTCGATCGAGACGATCACGTCGCCGACCTGCACGCCGGCGTCCGCGGCCGGCCCGCCCGGAGCGACCGACTTCACGACGATGCCGGCGTCGGCCGAGGCGATGCGCATCCCCAGGCGCGCGGTCGCGGCCGCCGCCGCGGGAGGCGCCGGCGGCATGGGCGGCGCGGGAGGCGCGTCCTGCTGGGCCGCTTGGTCGCCCCGCATCCTCTTCTTCATCAGCAGCGGTCTCTGCGAGGAGTCGGCGGAGGGAGCGGGCGTCGGTCCGACGTTGACCATCGCCTGCTCGGCGCAGCCGGTCCAAAGGAAAAGACCGGCCAAGGTGGCGATGGACGAGAGCTTGTTGGTCATGTTCGTGGCCCCAGTGGTCAGGCGAACGTCCTCGGTGTGCGCTTCAGGAAGCGGCCGTGGCGGCCGGCGCCGACCCAGCGGCCGTCCTCGACGAGCGCGTCGCCGCGCGAGAAGACCGCGCGGATCGAGCCCTTGACGGTCACGCCCTCGTACGGGTTGTAGTCGGCGGCGGAGTGGTGGTTCTTCAGCGAGAAGGTGTGCGTCTTGTTCGGGTCGATGATCACGATGTCGGCGTCGGCGCCGGGGTTGAGATGGCCCTTGCGCGGGTAGAGGCCGAAGAGCTTCGCGGGCGACGTGGACGTGAGCTCGACGAAGCGGTTCTCCGAGATGCGGCCCTTCTGCACGGCGTCCCAGAGCAGGAGGAGCCGATACTCGACGCCGGGCGCGCCGTTCGGGATCTTCGAGAAGTCCTTCTTGCCCAGCTCTTTGCCGGGCTGGTTCGTTCCCGCCTTCATGCAGAACGAGCAGTGATCGGTCGAGACGACCTGCAGGTCGTTGCGCACGAGCCCGCGCCAGAGCCGCTCCGAATTGCCCTCGGGACGCAGCGGCGGAGACATCACGAACTGCGCGCCCTCGAAGCCGGGACGGCGATAGTCCTCGTGCGACAAATACAAATATTGAGGGCACGTCTCCGCGAACACGGGCAGGCCGCGCGCGCGCGCGGCGCGGACCTCCTCCATCGCGTCGCCGGCGGAGAGGTGGACGAAGTAGATCGGCACGCCGGCGATCTCGGCGAGCGCGATCGCGCGATGCGTGGCCTCGGCCTCGGCGGTCATCGGGCGCGTCAGCGCGTGCCACTCGGGGCTGATCTTGCCGGCCGCGAGCGCCTTCTTGACCAGCACGTCGATGACGGAGCCGTTCTCGGCGTGCATGCAGATCATGCCGCCGTTCTCCTTCGTGCGCATCAGCGCGCGGAAGATCGTCGCGTCGTCGCTCATGAAGATGCCGGGGTAGGCCATGAAGAGCTTGAACGAGGCCACGCCCTCGTCGACGAGCTTGTCCATCTCCCGCTCGGCCTTGTCCGGGAAATCGACGACGATCATGTGGAAGCCGTAGTCGACGACGCACTTGCCGTCGGCGCGCTGGTGCCAGTCGTCGAGCGCGTGGCGGAAGGTCTCGCCGCGCTTCTGGATCGCGAAGTCGACGACGGTCGTCGTGCCGCCGCACGCGGCCGCCGCGGAGCCGGTCGTGAAGTTGTCGATCGTGGTCGCGCCCATGAAGGGCATGTCGAAGTGCGTGTGCACGTCGATGCCGCCGGGGACGACGACCTTGCCCTTCGCGTCGACGACCTTCTTGGCCGAGCCCTCGAACTTGCCGACGGCGACGACGCGGCCCTTCGCGACGCCGATGTCGCCGACGAAGGTGTCGGACGCGGAGACGACGGTGCCGTTCTTGACGATCAGATCGTAGCTCAAGAGTTCTCCCCCCAATTCATGAGGACGCGGTACGCGGCGAACGAGACGCCGAAGCTGATGAACCAGGCGTAGTTGTAGAGCGAGGTCCACATGGACGGCACTTTCAGGACTCCGACGGTGCCGAGAAAGCCCGGGATCACGGGAGCGATGCCGAGCGCGAGCGCGATCAGCGCGATCCCGTTGACGCCGCCCGCGTACCAGTACCGGCCGCCCTTTTCATACAGCGCGCGCACGTCGAGCTGGGCGCGCCGCAGCAGGTAGTAGTCGGCGATCAGGATGCCGCCCACCGAGCCGAGCAAGGACGAGTACGCGACGAGCCACTTGAAGATATATCCCGACGGGTCCGCGATCAGCTTCCAGGGCTGGATCAAGATGCCGACGACGCCGGTGATATAGCCGCCCAGCCGGAAGTCGATCTTCTCCGGCCAGAGGTGCGAGAAGTCGTTGGCCGGACCGACGACGTTCGCCGCGATGTTGGTCGCCAGCGTCGCCAAACACAGAGACACTAAGGCGATGGCGAGCACGAGCGGGTTGCGGAAATGCGCGATCAGGTCGACGGGGTCCCAGATCGACTGGCCGTAGATGATGACCGTCGCCGAGGTGACGGCCACGCCGATGAAGCTGTAGAGGCCCATCGTCAGCGGCAGGCCGAGCGCCTGGCCCCAGACCTGGTCCTTCTGCGACTTCGCGTAGCGCGAGAAGTCGGGGATGTTCAGCGAGAGCGTGGCCCAGAAGCCGATGTTGGCGGTCAGCGCCGGGAAGAAGAACAGCCAGAACTGTCCCTCCTTCGGCTGGCCCTGGGAGAACAGCGACGGCGTGGACAGCATCGGCCCGAAGCCGCCGGCCTGCACGTACGCCCAGGCCAGCAGGGCGAGTCCCAGGAAGATCAGCAGGGGTGCTTTGATGTTCAGCAGGAAGCGGATCGACTCGACGCCCTTGTAGATCACGAACATGTTGATCGCCCAGAAGAACAGGAAGCAGGCCCACTGCCCCGCGTTGAGGCCGAGGAGCAGCGCCGGCGCGGCCATCATCGCCGGGACGAAGATCCCGACGAGCTTGTAGATCGCCGCGCCCCCGATCCAGGTCTGGATGCCGAACCAGCCGCAGGCGACGAGCGCGCGCAGGACGGCCGGCACGTTCGCGCCGAGGATGCCGAACGCCGGCCGGCAGTACACCGGATACGGTATCCCGTACTTCGTGCCCGCGTGCGCGTTCAGCACCATCGGCAGGAGCACGATCACGTTGCCGAGGAAGATCGTGAGCACGGCCTCCCACCAGTTCATCCCGCCGTCGATCAGGGACGAGGCGAGCATGTACGTCGGCACGCACGCGCTCATGCTGATCCACAGAACCGCGTAGTCCTTCGCGGCCCAGGTCCGGTGCGCCTTGCCGACCGGAGCGATGTCCTTGTTCCAGTACGGCGACTCGTGGATGGACCCCTTGTGCTCGTGGATCTCGGAATCGAGCAGCAGGTCCGTCAGGCTCTTCTTCGCGGCGACGGGCGCGCTCTTCACGGCAGCTGCTGGACCAGCTCGCCGTAGGTCTCGGGCCGGCGGTCGCGGAAGAACTGCCAGACCTTGCGCACCTCGAGGATCTGGTCGAAGTCCAGGTTGGCGGTCACGAGCTCGTCTTTGTTGTTCGAGCCGACCGCCAGCATCTTGCCGCGCGGGTCGCAGAAGTACGACTGCCCGTAGAACTGGCCGATCTTCCACGGCCCCTCCGTGCCGACGCGGTTGCTCGCGCCGACGAAGTACTGGTTGGCGACCGCGTGCGCGGGCTGCTCGAGCTTCCAGAGATATTCCGAGAGCCCCTTCACCGTGGCGGAGGGATTGAAGACGATCTCCGCGCCGTTGAGGCCGAGGATGCGCGCCCCGTCGGGGAAGTGGCGGTCGTAGCAGATGTACACGCCGACCTTCGCGTAGCGGGTTTGGAAAACCGGGTAGCCCAAGTTGCCCGGCTTGAAGTAGAACTTCTCCCAAAATCCGGGCGCGCAGTGCGGGATGTGGTTCTTGCGGTAGATGCCGAGCAAAGAGCCGTCCGCGTCGATGACCGCCGCCGTGTTGTAGTACGTGCCCGTCGACGGCGTCTCGTAGATCGGCGAGACGATCACCATCTGGTGCTTCTTGGCGAGCTTCCGCATCAGCTTCGTCGTCGGCCCGTCGATCGGCTCCGCCGTGTCGTACCACTTGGTCTCCTGCTCCGCGCAGAAGTACGGCCCGTAGAAAATCTCCTGAAGACCGAGCATCTGCACGCCCTTCTTGGCGGCGGTCTCGATCATCGCCACGTGCTTGTCGATCATCTTCTCCTTGATCTGCTTCAAGGAGTACTTCGGCGTCTCCCACGGGCACGACGCCTGGATCAGTCCGCACTTCACGATTCGGGCCATGATAGTCTCCTAGCGGCGAATGAAATCCTCACGACTTCTGGATCGGTCCATCGGCTTCATGTTATCCACAGAAATATGCCGGCATAATACTGTGGATAACAAATTTTGTCGCATGATCGAGCGGCCTTACGCGGGCTTCTCCCTTTACATCACGGGTTTGGTTTTGGTTTTTTCAGAATGGAGCTGAGAGAGTCGGAAAAATCCCTGTCGTTGGGGCTGTCGTGAATGGTCACTTGGATCACGTCGGGGGCCTTCAAAGAAAACGCATGGGAGACGTTGGAGGATTCCACCGCCCCTATCCGATCATCCAGCGAGTATATCTTGTTGTCTTCGCGGCTGTAGAAATACGTCGGCGCGTGCCACGGCCCATGGCCGCCGGAAGAGGTCGTGTTGAACACGAAAAATTTTGAGTCGGGCGTCCACGCAGCGTATTCGACGGGCCAGCCTTGGCCCGCTCTCACGTCTGGAGAGGTCTTCTGGTAGACCGAAAGTTTGTTCGGCTTGAGGATTTGTATTTCGCTTTCGGGCTCGCCGCAGTCATCGTTCTGCGCGATCAAGCTGCCATCCGGCGATGGGTAGGAATCAGGCGGACATTTCTTCAATTCGGACCATTTTCCCCCTCCGCTGAATGAATTCTTCAGGTTCACGGTTAGCGTGTAATTAGCGTCTCCTCCCGTGATCGCGATGACGTAAATCCCTGGGCTCTGCACCATGCCATAATCCGCGCATCGCACATCCGGCCCTTGAAGCGATGCGGCGAGCGCTTTCTTCTTCCCGGGAGTATAGACAGCGAAATCGATGGGAGCTCCGGATGGTGCGAGCCGCACGACCATTTGATCGGCGTTACCTATTGGAACGTGGTAGTCGATCTCTTGTCCCGCCTTGATCGTTCCGCTGACGACGGCAGACGTCGCGTCCACGTCAAAGCGGATCATGCGGTCGATAGGCGCGGCCATCGCGATAGGTGCGGTAAAAGATGAAATCGTGATCGCGGAATATACGGGCCAACTCTTCACGCGGGCTTGCCCCCCGCGTCCGAGCTCATCTTGCGGTTGAGCTGGGCGAGGCGCTCCATGACGGACGGCACGTTGAAGAATCTCTTCTCGAAGTGAAGGACGCTCGCGTCGTCAATGGGCAGGCGCAGCTGGTAGCGGTTGTTCTCCGCGTCGTGCTCGAACTGGGTGCCGTAGGTCTGCGGCAGGCCCAGCGACATCTGGAAGCGGTCGAGGCTCGCCGCGGCGAGCCAGCGCGAGGGGCGGTGGCCGTTGATCGCGCCCATGACGGCGAGGCGGTGCGCGAAGAGAAAATCCTTGGGCTCGGCGCCGTGCAGGAAGATCACGGCGGCGCGGTAGACGTCGTTGACGGTATTGATCTCGCCGCGCGTGACGAACTCGAGGACGGCCTTGCGCCGCTCGAGGTCGCGGCCTTTCAGCGCCTCGACCTCTTTCGCCGAGGTCAGGACTTTCTCGCGGTCCTTTTGATCGGCCGCGTGAAGCTCCTCCAGGCGCAGGTTGTCGGTCTCGGGCGGCATCTGTTAGTGACGGCGATAGACCTCGCCGTAGCCCTTCATCCCGGCCTTCGCGTACTCGTCCCAGGTCAGGGGCTTGAGGCCGGTGTCGACTTCCTTCATCGTGATGCAGTTGTCGACGGGGCAGACGAGCGAGCAGAGGTTGCAGCCCACGCAGTCGTCGGAGAGCACGTGGGGCTTGCGGTTGCCCTTGCGCGTGTCGATGGCGATGCACTGGTGCGTGGTGTCGTTGCAGGCGACGTAGCAGACGTCGCAGCCGATGCACTTGGACTTGTCGATCGAGGCGACGGACTTGTGGTGGAGATTGAGATGCTTCCAGTCGACGATGCGCGGCGCGGTCTTGCCCACGAAGTCGTCGAGCTTGGTGAAGCCCTTGCGGCGCATCCAGCCCTCGAGGCCGGCGTTCAAGTCCTCGACGATGCGGAAGCCGTGGTGCATGACCGCCGTGCAGAGCTGGACGTTCGCGCAGCCCAGCAGCATGAACTCGACCGCGTCGGACCAGGTCGAGATGCCGCCGATGCCGGACATCGGCAGGCCCTTGGTCTCGGGATCGGTCGCGATCTGGCTGACCATGTTCAGCGCGATCGGCTTGACCGCGGGTCCGCAGTAGCCGCCGTGCGAGATCTTGCCCTGCACGGCGAACTTCGGGATCATCGTCTCGACGTCGACGCCCATGATCGAGTTGATCGTGTTGATGAGGCTGACGCCGTCGGCTCCCCCCGCCTTCGCCGCGCGCGCGGGGAAGCGCACGTCGGCCACGTTCGGCGTGAGCTTGACGAGGACCGGGACCGAGGACTTCTCCTTCACGAACTCGGTCACCATCTTCACGTACTCGGGGACCTGGCCCACCGCCGCGCCCATGCCGCGCTCGCTCATGCCGTGCGGACAGCCGAAGTTGAGCTCGATGCCGTCGGAGCCCGCGTCGCAGACCTTCTTCGTGATGTCGTGCCACGCCTGCTTCTCGCACGGCACCATCAGCGAGGCCACCACCGCGTGCTTCGGGAAGCGCTTCTTGACCTCGTAGATCTCCTTGAGGTTGGTCGCGAGCGGGCGGTCCGTGATCAGCTCGATGTTGTTGAAGCCCGCGAGCTTGACGCCGCCCAGGTCCATCGCGCCGTAGCGCGAGGAGACGTTGACCACGGGCGGGTCCTGGCCGAGCGTCTTCCAGACCGCGCCGCCCCAGCCGTACTCGAAGGCGCGCATGACCTGCGCGCCCGAGTTCGACGGCGGCGCCGACGCCAGCCAGAACGGGTTCGGCGACTTGATGCCCGCGCAGTCGGCGGTCAGGTCGATCTTCGCGCGCTTCTTCACGAGTGCTCCTCCCGCGGCACGATCGGCGCCACGACGCGCCCCTCGATCGTCGAGACCCAGTACGCGTTGTCGGCGTCGGGCTCCGCGCCGTCCTGCAGAGCCTGATGGATGCCCCACGCCGCGCGCTTGCCGTCGGCCGCCGCGTTGACCACTTCCTTGCCGCCGTTGATCGCGTCGCCGCCCGCGAACACCTTCGCGACCGACGTGCGCAGGCTCTTCGCGTCGACGCGGATCGTGCCGTCGCCGTTGAGCGCGACGCCGAAGAGCTCCGCCACCGAGCGGTCCTTCTCCTGTCCGATCGCCGTGATCACGCGGTCGCAGGGCACCGTGAAGCGCTTGGCGTTCTCGACGAGCTTTCCCTTGACGACGTGCGTCGCGGCGAACTCCACGCCCTCGACCTTCTTCCTGCCGACGATGCGCTTGGGCGCGAGATTCGTCCTCAGCGCCACGCCGTCGGACTTGGCGAGCTCGACCTCGAAGTCGTACGCCGACATGTCCTCGCGGCCGCGGCGGTAGGCGAGGATCACCTGCTCCGCGCCGGTGCGCTTGGACTGCGTGACCGCGTCGATCGCGGTGTTGCCGCCGCCGATGACGACGGTGACGGCGCTGGCGCCGAGGGTCTTCGGGTCGCGCGCCTTGACGCTCTCGATGAACGTGAGCGCGTCGACGACGCCGTCCAGGTCCTCGCCGGGCACGCCGAGGCGGCGCGTCTTCGCCAGGCCGACGCCGAGGAACACCGCGTCGAAGTCCGCGAGGAGCTTCGCGGCCGTTTTCGCGTCGACCGCCGCGCCCGTCTTCACCCCGCAGCCGAGGCGGAACAGGAAGCGCAGCTCCTCGAGTGACGTGCGCTGGTCCATCTTGTACTCGGCGACGCCGAACGTGTTGAGGCCGCCGGGGAGCTTGCGCTTCTCGAAGATCGTGACCGCGTAGCCGAGGCGGCGCAGGTACGCCGCGCAGGACGCGCCCGCCGGCCCCGCGCCGACGATCGCCACGCGCTTGCCGTTGTCCTCGCCGGCCTCGAACGGCAGCTCGTCGGCGGCGTGCGTCGCGTCGGTCGCCCAGCGCTGGAGCCGCGCGATCTGGATCGGCTTCTCGTGCCACTCGACGTAGACGCAGGACCCCTCGCAGAGGACCTCGACCGGGCAGACGCGCGCGCAAGAGTGGCCCAGCGCGTTGGCCTCGAGGATCGTCGCGCCCGAGCCGAGCGGGTCGTTCGCGGCGATCTGCCGGATGAAGCGCGGCACGTCGATGTGCGTGGGGCAGGCCTTCACGCACGGCGCATCGTAGCAATAGAGGCACCGCGAGGCCTCGACGCGGGCCTCGTCGCGCACGAGCGGCTTCTTCAGCTCCGCGAAATTGTCGCGCCAGACGGAGCGGGCGTCCCGGCGAGCCATTTTGGGATTGTAGCCTATTTCGAGATTTCGATGTGCCCGAACGAGGGCTGGGGAGCGAGGGCCTTGGACAGCGACAGCACGCCGTCGCGCACGTACAGGCAGGAGACGATCACGACGCTCGCCAGCACCACGCCGACCGCCACGTTGCCGCGCTTGAGCTCCTGGCCCGCGTGCAGCTCGCGCTTGGTCAGGCGTCCGAACAGCCGCAGCGTCACGGAGATCGAGATCACCGAGAGGATCAGCGACACCGTCATGTGCGCGAGGATCATGAGGAACAGCTTGAACAGGCTCTCCCCCTGCTCGCTCGGCGCGAGCATGTGCATGCGGAACATCTCGACCGACGTCTCGGTGCCGGCCATCATGATCAGCGAGGCGCCGTACAGGATCGCGGCGACGAGGACCCCGGTCGCGACGTTGCCGTTGCGGATCTCGTTGCCCATGTGGAAGTCCGGATTGGCCCCGATGAAGACGCGGTACGTCAGCGTGACGACCAGCCCGGACGACAGGACCATCAGGATGAAGTGGAACACGCTGACGATGATGCGCTCGTTGAACATTCAGCCTCCTTGGAAGAACGGATCGATCTTGTAGCCCTCGGGCGCGTTGAGCTTCGCCATCGTCTCGTCGCCGATGCGGCCCGGCGGCAGCCACGCGGGCCCCGCCGGCTCGACGATGACGTACTTGAGCCCGTGGTAGTCGACGAAGACGTCGCCTTGGTCCGGAATCTGCAGCACGCCGATCACGTAGTGGCCGACGGGATTGCCGGGCATGAAGATGCCGATCATGCGCATCTGCGCCCAGTTCGACAGGATGGACGCGAGGAGCGCGCTCTTGGAGTCGCAGTTCCCCCAGCCGAGCACGACCGCGGTCAGCGGCGGGATGAAGGCGCCCGTGTGCTTTCCCTGGTACACGTCGTCGGGCTGCTTGTACTGCAGGGCCGTCTGCACGAAGGACAGCCCCGCGCCGACGGTGTCCATCGACTGGTAGCGGTGCTCGGTCGCGACGCGGTCGAGCACCAGCGCGATCGGCTTCATGATCGGAGCGTTGAGCTTCACGACCTGCGGCATGTCGATGCGCGTGACGTTGCCGGCCTCCAGCGTGAAGCCGCGCGACTCCAGGTACGCGCGGAGCTTCTGCGGATACTGCCGGTCGATCTCGGCGACCGCGGCGTTGAGCTGGTCCTGGCTCTGGCCCGCCCTCACCGCGTTCTGATACGCGGCCTGGCGCGCGTTCTGATGCCAGTCCTGGAGCTGCTTGATCGCCTCGGGGTAGTAGCCGTACGTGCCGTTGTACTTCTTGTAGGGCTCGTCCGGCATCTTGTACGTGAAGCGGATGCGGTCCTGGTTGAAGTTCGTGAACGTGTAGTCGGCGACGTGCAGGCCGCCGAGGTTCGTGATGCGCTGGGAGGCGCGCGCGCCGGAGCCTCCGCCGCTGATGTCGAAGTCCGCCTGGGCGGCGAGCCAGCCGCCGTCGATGGGGCGCTGGACGAGGCGCTCGTTCCACTCGTCGCCGAGGCGATACGCCGTCGCCAAGGCGAGCGCGAGCGCCGTCAGCAGGGCGGCCGTGGTGCGGGGGGCGAGCATCGCGAGGAATTGTAGCATTTGCCCTTGCGGGAGCCCCCCCCGCCTGCTATCCTCGACGCGATGGCCGATCCGGCTCCCGATCCCCTCGTCGGCACGCTCCTCGGGCCGTGCCGGCTCGACAAGCTCGTCGGCGTCGGCGGGATGGGCCGCGTCTACAAGGGCCGCCATCTCCCGCTCGACCGCGACGTGGCCGTCAAGCTCGTCGACCGCGCGGCGTTCGACGCCGCGCCGCGCTCGGCCGCGCTGGCCGAGGCCCGCGCCGCGGCGAAGCTCGAGGACCCGCGCATCGTCGCCGTCTACGAGGTCGGCGAGGACCACAACGTCGGCTTCATCGTCATGCAGTGGGTCGACGGCGAGACCCTCCAGAGCAAGGTGTGGCGCGACGGCCCGCTGAGCCCGGAGGCGTCGCTGGCCATGGCGCGCGACATGGCCGCAGCACTCGCCGTCGCGCACAAGGCCGGCATCGTGCACCGGGACGTGAAGCCCGGCAACGTCCTGCTCGACGCGCGCGGCGGGATCAAGCTCACCGACTTCGGGATCGCGGGCACCTCGGGCCGCGTCACCGACGGCGGCGAGGCGGTCGGCAGCGTCTACTTCATGTCCCCGGAGCAGGGCTGGGGCGCCGCCCCGGAGCCGCGCATGGACCTCTACGCTCTGGGCGCGACCTGGTACTTCGCGCTCACCGGCGACGCTCCGTTCGAGGGCTCGCCCGGCGACGTCTTGATCGCCCACCGCGAGACGCCGGCGCCCGACGTGCGCGTGAAGCGCCCGGAGCTCACGCGGCGCATGGCCGCGCTGATCGCGCGCCTGCTCGAGAAGGAGCCGGAGAAGCGGCCCGCGAGCGCCGAGGAGCTCCTCCGCGAGCTCGCGAGCCGCGACCTCCTGCTCGAGGTCGACGCGAGCGGCTCGGCCTTCCGCCTCCTGCCGCCGCGAGAGCCGGCGCGCGCTCCGGCCGCCGCCGCCGCGGTCGAGCCGCGGCGGGAGAGGCCCGCGCCGGCGCCCCTGCCCGCGCCGGAGGCTCCGCGCCTCGGGTCGCGCGCGACGTTCAACCTGTTCCTGGGAGTTCTCGCGCTCGCCGCGGCGGGCTGGCCCTGGCGCCTCGCGGGGCCGGAGGACTGGCTCGCGGGCTGCGTCGTCTGCGCCTGCGCGCCGCTGGTGCTGGCCTACGGCGACCGCCGCACGGGCTTCCGGCGCGCCCTCGGCGCGGGGGCGGGCGCGCTGTCGCTCGCCTGCGTCTTCGCGTACCTGCGCCCGGGGCTGGGGACCGTCCCCTCGCTCGAGACCTTGATCGCGGGCGGCTTCGGCGTCGTCGCCGTCGTTGGAGCCGTCTATCTCGCCCACTGGGGCGTCGATCGCGAGGAGGCCGTCTGGGCGCGCGCGCTCGGCCCGCTCGGCGCCGTCCTGCTCGCCGCGGCCGCCCTCACTTGGACGGCGGCCGACAGCGACGCCTGGTTCGGCGCGCTCGCGGCGGCGGGCGCGCGCTCGCTGTCGATCCTCGCCGCGACCGGCGGAGGCTGGCGCTGGGGCGGCGTCGTCGCGCTCGCGGCGGCCCTCGCCGCGACGCGCCGCCTGCGCACCGTCGCGGCCGAGAAGCCGACGGACCGCCGCCTCAACTGGACGGCGTGAACGGATAATCTAACCACAGAGACACAAAGACACGGAGACGGAGAAACGGAAAAGAGAAACGACATAACGTCGTTTCTCTTTTTTCTCTGTGTCTTTGTGTCTCTGTGGTTGATCCGTCGTTACGGCAGGAGCCCGGCGGACGCGCTCACGCTCGCGATCAGCGGCTGCGGGTTCACGCCGAACAGCAGGACGCCGAGGACGGCGACCGCGATCGCTCCGTAGACGAAGTGGCCGACCGCGAGCGGCGCGGGCGCGGCGCTCGGGGCGCGGAAGTACATGCGGTGGACGACGCGGAAGTAGAAGTACGCCGAGGCGACGGAGTTGACCAAGCCGATGACGGCGAGCCACCAGTGGCCGGTCTCGACCGCGGACGAGAAGATGTACAGCTTTCCGATGAAGCCCGCGAGCGGCGGGATCCCGGCGAGCGAGAGCAGGCAGAACGTCATCGCCAGCGAGAGGCCGAGCGAGCGCTGGGCGAGCCCGTCGAAGGAGCTCAGGTCGTAGCTGCCGGCGTCCTGGCCGACGGCCTGCGCGACCGCGAAAGCGCCGAGGTTCATCGCGACGTAGACGAACGAGTAGAGCATCACGGCCTCGACGCCGCGCGTCGTCCCCGCGACGAGGCCGATCAGCAGGTAGCCGGCCTGGGCGATCGACGAGTAGGCGAGCAGGCGCTTGACGTCGTCCTGGAAGAAAGCCGTGAAGTTCCCGATCGTCATCGTGAGCACGGCGACGACGCCGAGCAGGGCCCCGAGCTCGTACTGCGGCGCCGGGAAGAGCGCGCCGAACACGCGCAGGAGCAGCGCGATCGTGGCGATCTTCGGAGCGATCGACAGGAAGGTCGTGACCGGCGTCGGCGCGCCCTCGTAAGCGTCGGGGACCCAGAAGTGCATCGGGGCGAGCGACGCCTTGAAGCCGAAGCCGAGCAGCATCAGGATCAGGCCCAGGATCAGCATCGGCCCCGGCGCGGCCGCTCCGGGCGTCAGGTGCGTGGTCCCTGAGGCGCCGTAGTACAGCGAGATGCCGTAGACGAGCAGGGCCGAGGAGAACGCGCCGAACAGGAAGTACTTCATCGCCCCCTCGTTCGACTTCGGGTTTCCGCGCTCGAAGCCGACGAGCACGAACGAGGAGATCGAGACGAGTTCGAGCGCGACGAAGATCAGCACGAGGTCGACCGCGCAGACGAGGAACATGAGGCCCGCGGTCGCCATCAGCATCAGCGCGGCGAAGGTCCCGGCGTGGCGCTCGGGCAGGGCGCGGTAGTCGAGGCCGAGCAGGAGGCAGAGGGCCGCCGTGAGCAGGACCGCCATCGAGAAGAACTGGGAGTACGAGTCCGAGATCCAGAGCGCGCCCGAGCCGCGCGAGGCCGGGTCCGCCATCGTCGCGATGACCAGGACGAGCACGAGCGCCGACGACAGCCACGCGGCGTGGTAGAGCGCGCGCGAGTGCTTCGGCGGCAGGAGCATGTCCAGCAGCATGAGCGCGAGCGAGAGACCGGAGAGGACCAGCGCGGGCGTCAGCAGGGACAGGTGAGCCATCTCATTTCCCCAGCAGGTGGATGATCGTCGCGTTCATCAGCGAGAGCGGCCACTTCGGATCGACCCCGAACCAGACCGTCAGCGCGGCGAGCGGCAGGATGGACGCGAGCTCGCGCCAGCTCATGTCCGGCATGCCCGCCCACTTCTCGTTGAACGCGCCGAGGAAGACCTTCTGCATCATGCGCAGGAAGAAGGCCGCCGTCGCGATGATGCCGAGCACCGAGATCGTCGTCTGCCACTTCCACGCGCTGAACGCGCCGAGGAAGCACAGGAACTCGCTCCAGAAGCCGGCCAGGCCGGGCAGGCCGAGCGAGGCGAAGCAGGTCAGCATCATCAGGCCCGCGTAGACCGGCAGCTTGAGCGCGAGGCCGCCGAAGGCGGAGAGGTCGCGCGTGTGCGCGCGGTCGTAGATCACGCCGACGAGGAGGAACAGCGCGCCCGTGACGATGCCGTGGTTGATCATCTGCAGCACCGCGCCCGAGAAGCCGGTCGCGGTCATGCCCGCGATGCCGAGCAGGCAGTAGCCCATGTGGTTGACCGACGAGTAGGCGACCATCTTCTTCATGTCGGTCTGCGCCATCGCGCAGAGCGCGCCGTAGACGATGTTGATCACGGCGATCACGACCAGGTACGGCAGGAACCAGGAGAAGCCGAGCGGCGTGATCTGGTAGCCGAGGCGCAGGAGGCCGTAGACGCCCATCTTCAGCAGGACCGCCGCCAGGATGACCGAGATCGGCGTCGGCGCCTCGACGTGCGCGAGCGGCAGCCAGGTGTGGAACGGGAAGGCCGGGATCTTGATCGCGAGGCCGAAGTACAGGCCCAGGAACACGAGGACCTGAAAGTGCTTGTCCCACGCGACGTTGGCCTTCATGAGCTCGAGCATGTCGAAGGTGTGCGACGGCGCCTTGAAGTACATCGCGAGGATCGCCAACAGCATGAAAACGGAGCCAGACAACGTGTACAGGAAGAACTTGATCGCCGCGAACTCCTTCTTCGGCCCGCCCCAGATGCCGATCAGGAAGTACATCGGGACCAAGGTGATCTCCCAGAACACGTAGAACAGCACGAGGTCGAGCGCGATGAAGACGCCGAGCATGCCGGTCTCCAGGATCAGGAACCAGAAGAAGTACTCCTTGACGCGCTCCTTGATCCCGAGCGAGCCGATCAGCGCGATGAAGCTCATGAACGTGGTGAGCAGGACGAGCGGGAACGACAGGCCGTCGACGCCGAGGTGGTAGGAGACGTTCAGGGCCGGGATCCACGCGTAGCTCTCGACGAACTGCATGTCCGCGCTGCCGGTCTTGAACGAGGCGATCAGCAGGAGCGAGGCCAGCAGGGAGGCGCCGCTGGCCAGGAAGCCGACGCCCTGGATGGCCTTCGCGTTGTCCTTCGGGAGCGTCAGCACGATCAGCGCGCCGATCAGCGGCGCCCAGGTGATCAGGCTCAGCATCATGATAGTCGTTCTCCTGCGGTTCGTTTCAACGCGTCAAAATCAAGGTCGCGGCGAGGCTGAACGCGATCGCCGCGTACATCAGGTACTCCTGGACCTGCCCGTCCTGCACGAGCGAGCGCAGGCCGACGCCGAGGTCGGTTCCCAGGCCGCCGACGCCGTCGACGGCCGCGTCGACGAAGACGTCGTCGAAGAAGCGGCTGATCTCGGAGAAGATCCTCATCAGCAGGCCCCAGCCGTCGACGAAGACGCGGTCGACGACGTTGTCGTCGATCCAGAACGCCAGCGCGGCGGTCCCGTCGCCGACCTTGACGAGCCAGAGGAAGAGATCGTCGAGGTACCAGCGGCGGTCGAGCAGGGTCGCGATCGGCGCGAAGGTCGCGCGGATGGAGTCGGCGGTCTCGAACTTGGGCCCGCGGTACATGACCACGGCGAGCAGCATCGCTCCGGGGACGAGGAGGAACGGGATGCCGTAGGCGAGCCAGCCCGGCAGCTCCTCCTCCTTCTCGGGGGCGGGCGCCGACGCGGCGGGGGCGCCCGCGGAGTCGGTCGATCCTTCGACGGTCCCCGCGGGAAGAAGGGGCTTCGCCGAGGCGTCCGCGGCCAGCGCCGTGACGCCGGGCATCACCGCGATCGTGGGCTTGGGCAGGGCGCGCTCGATGAAGCCGCCGCGCGTCAGCGCGAAGCCGGCGAACAGCGAGAAGAACGCGAGCACGACGAGCGGGACGGTGATCAGCGCGGGCGACTCGTGCGCGTGATGATGGCGCTCGTGGTCGCGGTCGTCGCCGACGAAGGTCAGCACGAGCAGGCGCGTCATGTAGAACGCCGTCATCAGCGCGGTGAGGAGCAGGGGCCAGAAGATGCGAGGATCGTGGTTCCAGGCGGCGACGAGGATCATGTCCTTCGAGTAGTAGCCGGCGAACGGCGGGATGCCCGAGATCGCGAGGACCGCGACGGTCATGGTCAGGAACGTGACCATCATCTTCTTCGAGAGCCCGCCCATCTGGCGCATGTCGTTCGTGTGCACGGCGTGGATCACCGAGCCCGCGCCCAAGAAGAGGAGCGCCTTGAAGAACGCGTGCGTGGTCAGGTGGAAGAGGCCGGCGGTGAAGCCGCCGCAGCCGAGCGCGCACATCATGAAGCCGAGCTGGGAGACCGTCGAGAAGGCGAGCACGCGCTTGATGTCGTAGCTGACGAGCGCCATCGCGGCCGCCATGAACGCCGTGATCAGGCCGATCCAGGCCGCGGCCTCCATCGCGGCGGGTGCTGCGAGGAAGATGAAGTAGGTCTTGGACACGACGAGGATGCCGGCGGCGACCATCGTCGCCGCGTGGATCAGCGCGGAGCCCGGGGTCGGGCCTTCCATCGCGTCGGGCAGCCAGATCATCAGCGGCGCCTGCGCGGACTTGCCCATCGCGCCGAGCAGGATGCCGAGCGCGGCGACGGTCGCGGCGGCGGGCGCGACGAGTCCGTGGTTGAACGAGTAGTAGATCTGCGAGAGCTGGAAGGAGCCGACCTTCGCGTAGATCAGCAGCAGCGCGAGGTAGAGGCCCGAGTCGCCGAGCTTGGTCGTCATGAAGGCCTTCTTCTGCGCCTCGCACGGGCCCTCGCGCTCGAACCAGAAGCCGATCAGCAGGTACGAGGTCAGGCCCATGAGCTCCCAGCACATGAAGCCGACGAGCAGGTTGCTCGAGACGACGAGGCCCAGCATCGCGGCCGTGAAGAAGGACACGAAGGCGAAGTAGCGCTTGTAGCGGACGTCGTCGTGCATGTACGCGATCGAGTAGACCTGGACCATGAGGCTCACGAGCGTCACGACGAAGAGCAGGACGGCCGCCGGCGCGTCGATGAGGACGCCGACCTTCATGGGCCAGATGAAGTGGCTCCCGCCGACCGAGGTCGCGAACGCGAACCAGTCCCAGTTCGTCTCCGGGGCGGGCAGGCTCAGGGTCCCCGCCGCGAAGCTCCAGAGGATCGCCGCCGACATCAGGAAGCAGGCGCCCATCGCGAGGATGCCGAGCCACGGCATCTTCGAGTGCGGGTCCTCCTTCCCCCCGAACAGGATGATGAGCGAAGCGGCGGCGGGGATCAGGGGGATCAGGTAGGCGTACTCGATCATGGTTTTCTACCCATATTTGTCGGAGTCAAACCATTTCCTTCGGTCATTGTCAGCCCCTGAGGAGGTGGAAGTCCTCGGCGTAGACGGTGTCGGTGTTGCGGTAGATCGCGAGCAGGAGCGCCAAGCCGACGACGATCTCGGCCGCGGCGACCGTCATCGTGAAGATCGCGGTGGTCTGGCCGATGAAGCCCTGCGGGTGCAGGAAGCGGTCGAACGCCGCGAGGTTCAGGTTCGCGGCGTTGAACATCAGCTCGATGGACATCAGGATGCCGATGATGTTGCGGCGCGTGAGCGCGCCGAAGATCCCGATCAGGAAGAGCAGGGCCGAGACCGTCATGTAGTGCGCGAGGGTCATTGGCGGGCCTCCTTGTGAGTAAAGAACACGGCGCCGAGAAGGGCGGCCATCAGCAGGAGCGAGACGAGCTCGAACGGGAGCAGGTATTGATTGAGGAAGAGCGCGCCGATCGCGTGCGTCGACGGCGAGGCCGGCCCGGCCGCCAAAGTCCCCGACTGCGCGGAGGCGATCCGGAGCAGGCCGACGCTGCCGACCGCGCAGACCGCGAGCGCGACGGCCCAGTACTCGTTGACCTGCCGCAGGTGCAGGTCGGACGCCCGGCCGAGCAGCATGACGACGAACATCACGAGCACCGCGATGCCGCTGACGTAGACCATGATCTGCGCGGCGAACAGGAAGTCGGCGCCGAGGCTCGCGTAGAGCCCGGCCACGCCCGCGAGCGACAGCCCCAGGAAGAGCGACGAGTGCACGGTGTTGCGGTGCAGGACCACGCCGAGCGCGGCGGCGAGCGTCAGGGCGGCCAGCGAGTAGAAGACGATTTGATCGATCATGGTCAGTTCCGGCGCGGCTGGACCTCGTGGATGCTGATCTGGCCCTCGGGGTCCTTGAAGTCCTTGGCCTTGGTGTCCCAGTACTTGCCGATGAACGGGAAGTCCTTCTTCCAGCAGCGGACCATCTCGTCGCGCTTGGTGAAGACGACCTCGTAGTCCAGCGAGTGCCAGACGGCCCGCGGCTTCGTCGGGCAGGCCTCCTCGCAGAGGCGGCAGAAGTTGCACTTGCCGAAATCGATCGAGTACCAGGCGACCTTCGCGATCTTCTTGCCGGTCTCGTTGGTCGCGTTCTCGAGCTGGATGCAGTTCGACGGGCAGGCCTTCACGCAGAGGTTGCAGGAGATGCAGACGCCCGCGTCGAAGAGCAGGGCGCCGCGGTAGCGCTCGAAGGGCACGAGCTTCTCATCGGGATAGTGGATCGTGACAGCGGGCTTGAACATGTAGCGCAGCGTGATCCAGTGGCCCTCGAGGATCGCCTTCGTGTTGCGGTAGACCGTCGCGAAGTAGCCGATCATGGTTTTCTCACTTGAGCCACAGCGCGAGGTAGACGCCCGCGACCACGACGTTCGCGAACGACCACGGGAGCAGGAACTTCCAGCAGAAGTCCATGAGCTGGTCGACGCGGAAGCGCGGCAAGGTCCAGCGCACCCACAGGAACGTGAACATCATGAGCATCGCCTTGCCCAGCATCCACAGCCAGCTCGGGATCAGCGTGAACGGGGGCAGGTTGATCGGAGACGAGCCGCCGCCGAGGAAGAACGTCGCGAGCAGGAACGAGCCGAGAAGAACGTAGCCGTACTCGGTCAGGAAGAAGATGGACCATTTCATGCCGGAGTATTCCGTGTGGAATCCGCCGACGAGCTCGGACTCGGCCTCCGGGATGTCGAACGGAACGCGGTTGGTCTCCGCGATCGACGCGATCAGGAAGATCGCGAACGCGATCTGCCCGACCACGGGATAGAAGACGAACCAGCGCGGGATGATCCCCCCCCAGTAGCCCGCCTGCGCCTTGACGATGACCGACAGATCGAGCGAGCCCGCGAACATCAGCACGGGGACCACCGAGAAGCCGCGCGGCAGCTCGTAGGAGACGATCTGCGCGGCCGCGCGCAGGCCGCCGAGCAGCGAGTACTTGTTGCCCGAGCCCCAGCCGGCCATCACGACGCCGAACACGGTGATGCCGGCGAAGGCGAAGATGTAGAGCGTGCCGATGTCCAGGCTCGCGGCCGCGAGCTCCTTGCCGAAGAGCACGGGCGCGAAGGCGATCACGCACGGGATCACGACGATGGCGGGCGCCAGCGCGTGCACGGGCCCGTCGGCCGCGACGGGCGTGATGTCTTCCTTAAGAAGGAGCTTGATGCCGTCGATCGCGGTCTGGGCCCAGCCGTGCCAGTTCATGCCTTTCGGGCTGCCCGCGTACGTGGGACCCACGCGCGACTGGATGTGCGCCGAGATCTTGCGCTCCCACCAGATCGACCAGAGGCCGTTGATCAGGATCACGTGCAGGACGATCAGAACCTTGATCGCGATCCAGATCGCGTCCACGGCCAGCGGCGAGAGCTGCCAGAATCCGGGCGCGCCGAAGAGAAGGAATTTCGGGAGAGGCGAGCCGAGCCAATGGTAGAAGAGGTCCGCCCACTTCGACAGCTCGCCGACGGCGATGCCGAGAACCGCGAGGCCGACGAAGATGCCGGCGAGCATCACGGCGCCCTGCCGGTAGCTCGGCCGCTGCCACTTCGAGTCGAAGATCGGCTGGGGCCAGGTCGCGAAGCGGTCCTCGAGCAGGCGGCCGTTCTTGCGGTTGAGCACGGGATCGGGCAGAGGGGCCTTCGCGGGCTTCGGAGCGGGCTTCGGCGCGGCCGCGGCGGGCGCGGGGGCCGCGGCCGGCGCGCCGACGGCGGCGGGGACCGGGGCGGCGGCGGGCGCCGGAGCGGGGGCCGCCGCCGGAGCCGGAGCGCCGTTCGACGCGGGCGCGTCCTTCTTCTCTTCGGAGGCTTCGCTCATCGGTCCACCTCGCCGAGCACGATGTCGATCGAGCCCAGCACCGCGATCACGTCGGCCACCTTCATGCCGACGAGCTTCTCCTGCAGCATCGCGAGGTTCACGAACGACGGCGCGCGCACGTGCATGCGGAACGGCGAGATGCCGCCGTCGCTGACGAGATAGATGCCGAGCTCGCCGCGCGAGGCCTCGACGTGCGCGTAGGCCTCGCCGGGCGCGGGCTTCGGGATCTTCGCCACGCCCATGGCCATGGTCGGTCCTTCCGGCAGCTTGGAAAGAGCCTGCTCAATGATCTTGATCGACTGGCGCATCTCGCGCACGCGGCAGAAGTAGCGGTCCCAGCAGGAGCCGTTCTCGCCGAGCGGGACCTCGAAGGCGTAGTTCTCGTAGCCGCAGTACGGGTCGTGCTTGCGCACGTCGTAGTCCACGCCGGAGGCGCGCAGGTTCGGGCCCGAGAGGCCCCAGTTCACGGCCTCGGCGGCGGTCAGGCAGCCGACGTTCTTCGTGCGCGCCATGAAGATCGGGTTGAACGAGAGCAGCGTGTCGTACTCGTCGAGGCGCGGCTTGAAGTACTCGACGAACTCCTTGAGCCGCGTCAGCCACTCCGGCGTCGTGTCGATCATGACGCCGCCGAGGCGGATGTAGTTGTAGGTCAGGCGCGCGCCGCAGAGCATCTCGAAGAGGTCCAGCACCATCTCGCGCTCGCGGAACGCGTAGAGGAACGGGGTGAAGGCGCCGGTGTCGATGCCGTACGTGCCGAAGAACAGGAGGTGGCTCGCGACGCGGTTGAGCTCGCACATGATCACGCGCAGGGCGTCGGCGCGCGGCGGGATCTTGAGGCCCATCAGCTTCTCGGCCGACAGGCAGAACACGAGGTTGTTCGGCATCGCCGAGACGTAGTCCCAGCGGTCGGTCAGCACGACGCAGTGGTGGAAGTTGCGGACCTCGGCGAGCTTCTCGGTGCCGCGGTGCAGGTAGCCGATGTCGGGGATGGCCTTGACGATGACCTCGCCCTCGACGGTGAGGCCGATCCTCAGCACCCCGTGCGTGGACGGGTGCTGCGGACCCATGTTGATGAACATCTGGTCCGTCTGGACGCCCCCGACGGTCTCGTTGTCGATCGGCGCTGCGGTCGCGTTATTCATCGAAACGGTCCTTGACGTGCGCGTAGTCCTTGCGCAGGGGATGACCCTGCAGGAAGTCGGGCGTGAGGATCTTGGTCAGGTTCGGGTGGCCTTCGTAGGTCACGCCGAGGAGGTCGAAGGTCTCGCGCTCCTGCCAGTCCGCGGCCTTGAACAGGCCCGCCAGGCTGGGGACGGACGCGGCGTCGCGCGGGAGTTCGAGCTTGACGATCACGCGCGCCTTCTCGCGGATCGAGACGAACGACCAGAGCAGGTCGATGACGGGCTTGTACGCGTAGGCGGGGTTCGCGGCGGACTCGATCTCGGGCGTGGCGCCGTCGGGCAGAAACACGTTGAAGTTCTGCTGGCGGATGTAGCCCTTCATGTCGACGGGGCCGAGGTAGTCGGTTCCGGTCAGCATGTCGAGGTAATCGAATCCGTTATTCTTCAACCACAGGGACACGGAGAGAAGATCGCCTTTTGACGGCAATCGGATCGTGAGATAATCCTTGACCGGGTTCGCGGCCTTCTCGATCTTCGGGAACTGGGCCTGGATCTTGGCGAAGAGCTCGTCTTGGGTCATAAAATTTATGCGTTGACGTCCCGGCTGCCCTTCTCCTGCTGGGGCGTCGCCAGGCCCTTGGCCAGCGACATCCTCCGGATCTTCTCCTGCAGCTTGACGATCGCGTACTGCAGGGCCTCGGGCCGCGGCGGGCAGCCCGCGATGTAGACGTCGACGGGCACGATGCGGTCCACGCCCTTCACGACCGAGTACGAGTCGTAGTACGGGCCGCCGCAGTTCGCGCAGGAGCCCATCGAGATCACGAAGCGCGGCTCCGGCATCTGGTGGTAGATCTCGAGGATCGGGTCGGCCATCTTCTTGCACACGGTGCCCGCGACGATCATCACGTCGGCCTGGCGCGGGCTCGCGCGCGGGATCACGCCCATGCGGTCGAAGTCCAGGCGCGAGGCGTAGGAGGCCATCATCTCGATCGCGCAGCAGGCCAGCCCGAACGTCATCGGCCACATCGACTGGCGTCGGCCCAGGTCGATCAGGTAGTCCGCCGTCGTCAGCACGAGCTCGCCGCCCGGCAGGCGGCCCGTGATTCCCGGAAGCTTTTCGAGGATCATCGTCTCACTCCCAGCTCAGCGCGCCCTTGCGCCAGGCGAAGGCGAGGCCGAGGGCGAGGATCGCGAGGAAGACTCCCATGTCGGCGAGCGCGAGGACGCCCGCGCCGCGGGCGCTCACCGCCCACGGGAAGACATAGAGGATCTCGACGTCGAACAGGACGAAGAGCAGCGCGAAGGTGTGGAAGCGGATGTTGAGCTTGACCTCGGTCGAGCCGACGGCCGGGATGCCGCACTCGTAGGTGCTCTCCTTGCGCGCGTAGGGCACGCTCGCGCGCAGGATCTTCGCGGCCCCCAGCGTGACGGCCGCGAAGGCGACCGCGACGACGACGAAGGCGAAGACCACGGCGTAGGCGCTCATCATATCGCTTTCCTCTGCGTGAGGACCTTGAAGGCCTCCCCCATCCCTTCGGGGTGGAACAAGGTCTTGAGCTTCGCGCGTTCTCTATAAGAGGAAGGGTCGTCGCCCGCCGCGGCTTCGACCCAGCTCGAGATGCCGCCCTCGATCAGGAAGCGCGCGAGGCTCTCGTAGCGCTCGAGCTCGAGGCCGGCGGCGCGCCCCGCCTCGATCAGCGCCCCGAAGTCGACGGGCACGGTGAGGTCCTTCGTCCCCGGCTCGGAGATCAGATCGTCGACGAGGCGGTGCGCGCGGTACGCGCGCGGGGCGTTGGGCGTTTCATCGGAGAATCGCTTGCCGTAGTCGAGAGTGACGAGGAAGCCCGCGCTCAGCCGCGCGGCGGCGTCCGCCAGCCAGCGGCGCGCGTCGAGGCTCACCGCGTGGCGTCCGCCCTCGTCGAGCGACGGCGCGACGCGCGCGGCGGGCTCCGCGAGCTCCGGGCTCGACAGCGGCCCGAGGGTCTCGCGTCCGTCCTCGCCGACGTAGACCTCGAGCATGCGCTCGCCCTGCTTCTGCAGCAGATGCGCGGCGAGCGCGTCGAGGAGCTCGTTCGAGTAGAGCGCGCCGGTGAAGGCCGGCAGGCGGTCGAGGCCCGTGCACGCGTCGACGGGGATGCCGTAGGCGGTCGCGCTCCTCACGGCGTTCGTCAGGTCGCGGCGCGTGCGCTCGACGAGCGTGAACGTCAGTCCCTCGGCGACGTCGGGATGCGCCTCGCGCAGCCGGCGCGCGACCTGGCACGCGAGAGTCCCGTTACCGGCGCCCGCCTCGACGAGGCGCAGGCGCTCGCCGGGCCGCGCCGCCCTCGCCGCGCGCAGCAGCGCGGCGAGGTGGTCGGCCAGGACCGCGCCGAACGCCGGATGGAGCTCGGGCGCGGTGTAGAAGTCCTCGGTCGGAACCCGCGTGGAGTAATAGCCGCGCTCGGGATCGTAGAGCGCGGACTCCATGAAGTCGCGGAACGTGGGCATCGCGGGCGCTTCGCTTACGGAAGATCCGCCGCGGCGAGGGTCTTGCGCTTGCCCTCGGTCTGCACCTTCGTGACCGAGGCCTTGACGGCGGCCTCGACGCGCTCGGAGAGCGCGCTCACGAAGTCCTCGCCGGTGCGCAGACCGGCGTCCTTGACGAGCTTCTTGACTTTGCTGACGACCACCAGGATCTCGGCCATCGGACTTCCTCCTTCGCGTTATGCGGGAAGACGCACGCCATTACAACAGAAACGCCATGCCCGGATCAATAGGCCTGGCCCGAAAGAACTGGCGCGGGGCAGGATCGAACTGCCGACATGAGGCTTATGAAACCTCCGCTCTACCACTGAGCTACCGCGCCGAAAAATCGACGCGGCATTTTAGCACAAGGCCGCCGCGCGAGGCCAGGGCGCCGCGAGAGGCGCGAAATATAATATGATGGCGGGGACGGCGTCGGAGACCCGGAAGAGGAGAGTGCTCGTGGCCAAGGCGAAAATGGCGGCGAAGAAGATCACGGTCGTCATCGCGGACGACCAGACCCTGTTCCGCGAGGGCATCAAGGACCTGCTCGAGGACGAGAAGAACGTCTCGGTCATCGGCGAGGCGGCCGACGGGCGCGAGGCCCTGCGGCTCGTCAAGAAGCTGAAGCCGAACGTGATCCTCCTCGACATCAAGCTCCCGCACATGGACGGCATCGAGGCGACGCGCCAGATCCACAAGGAGTGCCCGACGACGAACGTCCTGATCCTCTCCAGCTACGAGGACGAGGCGCACGTGATGGAGGCCATCCAGGCCGGCGCCAACGGCTACCTCTCGAAGATGCTCCCGGCCGCCGAGCTCGTCAACGCGCTCAAGACCTTCGCCAACCAGGGCGTCATGATCCCCCAGCCCGTCATGAGCAAGCTCATCGACGGCCTGCGCGGCATGGGCTCCGGCAACGGTCCGGCCTCGCTCGTCGCGCTGACAAAGACCGAGATCAAGGTGCTGGCACTCCTCGGCCGCGGCCAGTCGAACAAGGAGATCGCCGGGCATCTCGGGTGCAGCGTCAAGACGGTCAAGAACCACCTCAACAGCATGTTCCAGAAGCTCGGCGCGTCGAACCGCACCGAGGCCGTCGTCAAGGGCATCGACCTGGGACTGATCTCCGCCGAGAAGCTGGACTGACGCCCCTCCTCTCGTAACCGGGCCGGCATTGACGGCCGGCCGGGCCGCGGTTATCCTACGGCGATGACGTTCCGCCTGGGAAAATACGGCCGAGCGCTGGCTGCGGCTTTTCTTATGTTGTTGCCGCCGCTGGCGGGAGCCACGAAGCTCAACCCGCATCTGCGCATGCTGCGCGGCCGGGCCCGCGCCGCCGCCCTCCGGCCCGGCGCGCGCGAGCCCGTGCACCGGGTGCTCATCCTGACCGTCCCCGGCGTCGCGATCGACGACCTGCGCCGCTCCTACCCGAAAGCCCGCTTCCGCAGCCAAGCCGGTCCCGTCGTCACCGCGAACGTCCCCGACTCCGTCCTCGACGTCCTGGACGCCGATCCGCGCGTCGTCCGCATCGACGCCGCGCGCAAGCTCCACAAGACGCTGGACATCGCGCGCCAGAACCTCGTGACGGGCGGCGGCCTCCTGTACGGCACCACGCGCAACGGCGTGTCGGACCTGGCGGGCGCGACCGGCGCGGGAGTCATCGTCGGCATCGTCGACACCGGCATCGACTACCACCACGCCGACTTCAAGGATCCCTCGACCGGCCACTCGCGAATCCTCTACCTGTGGGACCAGACCGTCTCCGGCACGCCGCCGAATTTCTTCGGCTTCTCCTGCACGCCCTACGCGACCTCGACCGAGACCTTCAACTGCGGCACGGAGTGGAGTCAGGCTCTGCTGAACTCGGGCAGCTCGAGCGAGATCGACGCCGACGGCCACGGAACCCACGTCGCCGGGATCGCGGCCGGCAACGGCCGGGCCGGCTCGTCGCCGGGCGCCTACGTCGGCTTCGCGCCGAAGGCGGACATCATCTTCGTGAAGACCGGCTTCTACAACGACGAGATCATCGACGGCGTCGACTACATCGCGGCGCGCGCGAACCTCCTGTCCGAGCGCGCGGTGATCAACCTGAGCCTCGGCGGCCAGATCGACCCGCACGACGGCACCTCGCCCTTCGACCAGGCGATCGCCGCGGTCGCCGCGAGCACGCCCGTCGTCGTCGCGATGGGCAACGATGGCACGGGCGTCGGCGGCTATCCCCACGCGAGCCAGGGCGGCATGACCAACGGGCAGTCGGTCACGTTCAACGTCTCGGTCGGCTCGTATTTGGCCGGCGTGCTCGGCACCGACGCGGCGATCGATTTCTGGACCGGCGGCCCGTCCTCCGCGAGCAACGCGGCCTACACCGTCAAGGTGGCGATCGGCGGCACGACCTGCGGCACCGAGACCGACGGCAACGGCACGGACACGGCCACGACGAGCAACCCGTTCACCGCGTGCTCCGGCCTCAACGTCTATCTCGACAACGACAACTCCTACGTCGGCCAGCCCGGCGGCGACACGACGACGTCGAACGACCGGGAGGTCTACGTCGACGTCAACAGCGCCGGCGGGCTCAGCGCGATGACCGTCAACGTCACGTTCACCTGCACGAGCGCGACCTGCCCCCCGCTCGACGGCTTCGTCGACCCCGAGGGCGAGGATGCGATCTTCTCCGCCGGCGCCGGCTACACGACGCCGTCGACGCTGACCCTGGGCTCGCCCGCGACCGCCAACGGCGTCTTCGGCGTCGCCGCGTACTCGTCGAAGGCGACCTGGAGCGCGGCGGGCTGCCCGGGCGGAGTCTGCAACTACGGCGACGGCGAGACCCTCGGCGTTCTCTCGACCTTCAGCGCCCAGGGTCCGACGCGCGACGGCCGCCAGAAGCCGGAGGTCGCGGCGCCCGGCGACGTGATCGCCTCGTCTCTCTCGGCGCAGGCGATCGTCTGCAACGGGAGCAACGGCTCGACGTGCGGCTCGTTCACGGACATTCCGGGCACGTTCAATCAGCTGCTCGGCGACGGCGCGCACGCGATCCTCGCGGGCACGAGCATGGCCGCGCCGGTCGTGACCGGCATCATCGCGACGCGCCTGCAGGGCAACCCGGGGCGCGGCGTCTCCGACCTGCGGTCGATCCTGGAGACGCTCGCGCGCTCGGACGCGCAGGTGACCTCGTACGGCGCGGCGCCGAACACGGCCTTCGGCTGGGGCAAGGTCACGGCCAGTCCCCAGCCGATCACGGCCCCCTCCGCGCCGCTGTCGGGGACCTTGTGGGGCGCGTCGTCGATCACGTGGAACTGGGGCGTGATCGCGGCGACGTCGACGGTCGACGCCTACGATCTCGTCTACGCGACGAACACGGCCTCGAAGCGCTTCGCGTGGGTCTCGCCTCCGTTCACGCCGACGAACCTGCCCTCGAACACGACGTTCAGCCTGGTCGTCGCCGGCGAGGGCGACGGGATCGACGGGCCGACCGCGGGACCGGCCCTGACGCTCGTCACGCTCGCGATCGCGCCGTCCTCGCCGACGGTCTACATCTCGACGCCGACGGCGCAGGTCTCGGCCTTCTGCCCCGGCTCGTGCGCGGGCCTGGACTTCATCGTCGCGAACTCGAGCACGGCGCCGACGGTCGAGCTCTCGAGCGCGTCGGTGTCGGGGTCGACGCAGACGCTGACGATCGGCGGGCTCGCGCTGAACACGACCTACTTCGCGATCCTCGAGGCGTTCAACTCGACGGGCGCCGTCTCGTCGAGCTCGTGGGTCTCGTTCTACGAGAGCGACCCGAACTACCTGCCCGCGAACCCGGCGCCGGTCCTGATCTCGACCGGCGCGGAGACTTTCGCGTGGGGACACGGCAACGCCCCCGCCGGCTCGACCTACGTCGCCCAGCTCTCGACGGCGGCGGACTTCTCCGGGACGGTCTTCGCGCAATCGGGGACCGCGCTGACCGCGGCCTTCGGCTCGCTGGGCGCGAACACGAGCTACTACTTCCAGGTCTCGGTGCTCGGCGGCTCGTTCGTGAGCACCGGGCCCGCGGTCACGCTCGCGGTCGCGCCGCTGGCCGGGGCGCCGCCGTTCGTCGCGCTCGGCTCGTCGACCTTGACCGCGTCGTGGAACGGCGGCGGAAACGCCGCCGACACGGAGTACGAGGCGGACCTCTCGCTCAACGCGGGCTTCGCGCCCGTGCTGGTCTCGAGCTTCGTCTACACGACGGCCGCGGCGTTCGCCGGGCTGACCGGGAACACGACGTACTACGCGCGCGTGCGCGCGCTCGCGCGCTCCGGGGCGGGGACGGTCTACGCGGCGCTCGGCTCGACGATCACGCTCGCCTCGCCGCCGAGCCTGCTGGTCCCCCCGTTCGCCGCGCTGAGCACGGGCTCCTTCGTCGCCGCGCTGAACCCCGCCGGCAACTCGGCCGGGACGACGTACGTGTTCCAGCTTTCGACGAGCCCGACCTTCGCGACGCTGACCGCGACCAAGGCGACGACCGCCTCGACCGCGGCGTTCTCGGGGCTCTGGTCGAACGCGACGTACTACGTGCAGGTCGCCGCGCAGAACGCGGGCGGCGCGCTGACCGCGTTCAGCGTTCCCGGCGCGACCGCGACCTTCGCCGCCGCGCCGGGGCCGATCGCGGCGCCTTTCTCGAGCGCCGCGGCCGGCGCGCTGACGATCAGCTGGTCGTCGGGGACGCTCGGCCCCGGCACGACGTACTTCGTCGAAGTCTCGCTGCTGCCGACGTTCGCTGCGATCGCCGCGAGCTCGGCGACGCTGAGCACGTCGGCCGTCGTCTCCGGCCTGCTCGCGAACACCACGTACTTCGCGCAGGTCCAGGCGCTCAGCGTCTCCGGAGACCCGAACGGGGCGTTCGCGGGCCTGGGCGCCGAGTCCACGCTGACGAGCGCGGTCCCGGCGGCGTCGTTCCTGTCGGTCTTCGTGAGCACGCTGACGGTGAGCTGGACGCCTCTGCCCGCGGCGCCGCCGGCCGCGGCCTGCGAGGGCTACCGCGTCGATCTCTCGACCTCGCCGACCTTCGCGACGCTCAGCGTCAGCGTCTCCACTCCCGCGACCGCGGGCTCGGCGCTGGTGAGCGGGCTGTTCTACGGCACGACGTACTACGCGCGCGTCGGCGCGCTGAACTGGCAGAACGCGCCGGACTACTTCGTCGTCGCCGGCTCGACGCTGACGCTGACGCCGGCGCTCTCGAGCGGGACGATCGGCGCGGGCGGCATCGTGCTGACCATCCCGCTGGCGTCGCCGCTGATCTCGCTGACCGTCACGATCCCGGCCGGCGCGTTCCCCAACGGGACGCCGGCCTCCGCGATCGACGGCTTCTTCGGGACGCCGATCACGACGCTCGCCGGCGCGAGCAGCAACGAGGCCCCGATCGTCCCGCTCGGCCCGCAGGCCGGCTTCTGCGTCTCGGCCTCCGCCTCCTGCCTCTACGGCGGCGGCCCCCAGCCGGCGCAGCCCGTCGTGTTCTCGATCCTCTACAACCCCGCGCTCCTGCCGCCCGGCTACGCGGAGAGCCAGATCCAGCTGATGCGCTTCGACACCGTCGCCGGGCAGTGGACCTTGGTGCAGTCGCAGGACGACCCGACCGCGCACGTCCTGACCGGCCTCGTCCCGCACTTCTCGCTGTTCGCGCCGTTCTTCCTGACCCCGGCCCTGCCCGGCGACGTCGCGGACGTGCAGATCTTCCCCCAGCCCTGGGAGCTCGGAGCGCCGGGCAGCCCGTACTTCGCCTCGACGCTGACGCTCGCGAGCCTGCCCTCGGGCGCGCTCGTGAAGTTCTTCACGGTCGGCGGCGAGCTCGTCTGGTCGGGCCAGGCCTCGGGCACGGGCCTGCTGACCTGGGACGGCCGCAACCGCTTCGGCCGGTCCGCGGCGTCGGGCACGTACCTCGTCGTCATCGAGTCCAACAGCACGAAGCGGCTGCGCCGGGTGGTGCTGATCCGATGAGGCTCGTAGCGCTCGCCGTCCTGCTCGCGGCCGCGGCTCCCGCGGGCGCCCTGCAGCCGAACGTCGGCGTCGCGACCGCGCAGTTCCTGACCATCGGCGCGGGCGCGCGCTCGCTCGGCATGGGCGGCGCCTACACCGCGATCGCCGAGGGGCCGGAGGCGATCTACTGGAACCCCGCGGGGCTGGCCGCGATGAGCCGGCCGGAGGTCTCCTACAGCCTGACCGAGCTGCCCGCGGGCATGACCCACGACTACGCCGCCGCCGCCGCGCCGGTCCCGTGGCTCGGCGGAGACGTCGGCTTCGCGTTCACTCATCTCGCCCAGCCCGGGCTCGATCTCGTGACCTCGGGAAACCAGAGCGTCGGCACGTTCGCGCCGCACTCCGAGGCCTACGCGCTCGCCTACGCGCACCGCTTCAAGCTCGAGGACCTCCTCCCGGACTCGAGCTCGAGCTTGAGCCTCGATCGCGAGTGGCGCCTGCCCGGCGCCGACCGTCCCCTCGTCGAGGATGCCCCGCCCTCGGGCGGCGTCGTCGACGCCGGCCTCGCGCTGAAGGCCGTCGACGAGAACCTCGGCACGCGCTCGGCCTCGACCTTCGCCGTCGACATGGGCGCGGTGTTCCGGCCGTCGGATCTCCCCGACCTCGCGCTCGCCGCGGCCGTGCGCAACCTCGGCGGCAAGATCAAGTTCATCGACGAGCCGGAGCCGCTGCCGGCCGAGGTCGGCCTCTCCGCCGCCTACGCGATCCGCGGCGGAGGCTGGCGCCTGCTCCCCGCGCTCGACGTCTCCGTGCCCTACGCCGGAAGTCCGTACGCGAAGCTCGGCCTCGAGGCCTCGCGCTCGGTCGGCGAGCGCGCCTGGGCCTCCGTGCGCCTCGGCTACACGAGCCAGCCCGCGGTCGACCTCGGCGTCATCGCCGGGCTGACCGCGGGCGTCGGCCTGCGCGTCAACGGCTTCCTGTTCGACGGCGCCTTCGAGCCGATGTCCTCGTTCGGCGACGTCTACCGCCTCAGCGTCGGCTGGCGCTTCTAGGAGCCTACTCGATCGTCGAGTCGCCGGAGCCGGTGACGACGGAGACGTCGAGCTTCGCGTCCGCGCTGCCGCCGAGGCGGTTCTCGCGGCGGCCGGAGCCGCTGAGCTGGTCGGCGCGCAGGCGCGTTCCCTTGGGGAAGGAGAGCGTGACCGTGCCGCTGCCGGTCTTCACGTCGATCCTCCCCTCCGGAGACGTCGACCAGGAGAGCTTCACGTCGCCGCTGCCGGTGCGGACGTCGGCGTCCGCGCCGAGCCCCGCGAGCTCGATCGACCCGCTGCCCGAGCGCGCGCTGAGGCGGCCCAGGATCGCGCCGGAGACGGAGCCGCTGCCGGTCCGCGTCTCGACGGCGCCGGCCACGCCGTCGAGCCGGATGTCGCCGCTGCCCGCGCGCGCGGAGACCGCGCCGCGGCGCGCGCTGACGACGATGGCGCCGGAGCCGCTCGCGGCCTCGAGGGCCAGCGCGGCGGGAGCCGTCACGCGGAAGCCGGCCGGGCACTCGTCTCCGCCGCCGAAGAGGCCGGCGAGGCCGCGCGAGCGGCTCTTCGCCTTGAGGACGAGCGCGCCGCCGTCCGTCTCCAGCGTCAGGTCGCAGAGCTCGGGCTTGTCGTTGTTGAGGACCTCGACCTCGAGCTTCTCTCCGGCGCGCGCCTCGACGGCGCCGGACTCCGTCTCGACGCGGATCGTCTTGACGCCGTCCGCCTTGAACTGGCGCGTCTCCGCCGAAGCCGGCGAGAGCGCCGCCGCGAGCGCCGCGGCCGCGAGCACGATGTTTTTCACGAGAGCCTCCTTCCGAAGCGGGTGATCCAGACCGCGCCGAGCCCGGTCGCCACGGCGCACGAGAGCAGCAGGAATCCGGCGAACAAGAACGTTCCCCCCACGAAGCCGCCGACGAGCCGTCCGCAGAAGGGCAGGAGCTCGAGGATGAGCCAGCCCGCGGCCACGGCGAGGGGCGCGGCGGGCAAGGGCCGGCCGAGCGACTCCGCCGCGCGCTCGGCGAGGACGTGGCTGAAGGCGGCGAGCCCGAAGAGGATCGCCGCGCACCAAGCCAGGAAGGCGAACGGGATCAGCGGGATGCCGAGGATCGAGACCACGAGCCCCAGCAGGGCGGGCAGGAAGAGGACGAGCATCAGCGTGCCGATCCCGGCCGCGCGCCAGAAGTCGCCGCGGATGACGGCCGCCGCGCCGCGCGACTGCTCGGGAAAGAAGAGCCCGATCAGCGCGAGGACGAGGCCCGTCCCCAGAGCGAAGCCGAGGAAGGCGGCGAGCTTGACGGCGCGGCTGGTCTCCTCGACCCGCTCGTGAGTCTTGGCGAATTTCGCGCCGCCGTGGGCGAGGGCCGGCACGAGGGCCGCGAGCGCGCCGAGGCCGACCTGGCTGATCTGGCCGCGCACGACGGCGCCGCCGTCCTTCGTGAGCCGCCCGCCGACCACCGAGAGGTCGCCGCTCACCTCCGCGCCCTTGGCCAGCTCGACGTCGCCGCCGATCGCGGCCAGGTCGCCGCCGACCTTCCCGGAGACCGTCACGGGCCCGCCGATCGCGGCGACGTCCTTGGAGGCCGAGCCCCCGAGGCCGATCGAGCCGCCGAACGCGACGACGTCGCCGCGGACCGTGCCCGGCACGTTCACGCGTCCGCCGAACGACACGCAGCTGCCGTCGACCTCGCCCTCGACGTCGATCGAGCCGCTGGTGACGATGTCGCCGCGCGAGACGTCGCCCTTCGCGACGCGGACGTCGTCGTGGCGCATCTTGTCGGCGTCGATGCGGACGTCGGCCTTGCCGTTGATCGAGAGGGCGCCGTCCTTGTCGGTCACTTGGATCTTGGCGCCGGCGGGCGCGGCCGCGAGGAGCGCGGCGGAGGCGAGCGCGGCGAAGACGAGGCGTCGAGGGGCGTTCATGGAGTTCTCCTGTTCACGGCGTAGATCGGCCGCGGGCGGGCGATCGCGGCGACGGCGAGCGCGGCGAGCACGGCGGCCGCGGCCAGTTCGAGCGGCACGGCGGACAGCGAAGCTCCGGGAGCGACGCGGACGTGCGCGAACACCGCGGCGGCGCGCCGCGCGGCGCGAAGCCCCTCGGGCAGCGACTGGGCGGCCCGCGCGAGCGTGAGCTCGGCGGACGCGGCGAACGCGCCCGGATGGCGCGCCGCGCGCAACGCGGACATGATGGAGGAGGCGCCGAGCGTCGGCCGCGCGAAGGCGGCGAGCGCGGCGGTCCAGAGCGCCGTCGCGGTGGCGGCGGCGTTGAGCGCGATCGCGGTCCAGCGCGGCAGGGCGGCCGCGCGGCGGGCGGCGGCGGCCGCGGCGAGGACGCGGGAATCGAAGCCCGGCCGCGGCGAGCGCTCGGGCAGACGCGCGAGCGAACGCGTCGAGAGAGAGAAGAGCGCGCTCGCGCGCCGGCAGGCCGCGCAGGACGCCAGATGCGCGCGCAGAGGCTCGGCCTCGGCGGCGGTCAGGCTCCCGTCGAGCAGCTCCTGCAGTTTGGGCCGGGCGTTCGCGCAGTTCATGTGGGTCTCGCTCCAGATTACGCGTCCGGGATCGCCCCGGTTTCATTATTTTCGGCGCCGAAGCCGAAGGCCTCCAGCTTCCGGCGCAGGAGGTCGCGCGCGCGGAAGAGGCGGACCTTGACCGTGCCGACGGGCAGATCGAGGACGCTCGCGATCTCGGAGAGGCCCATCTCTTCTTTATATTGGAGGAGCAAGGGCTCGCGGTAGAGGACCGGCAGGGCGGCGAGAAGCTTCTCGATGAGCTCCGCGTCGAGCGCCGCGCCGGCCGCGGCCTCGGCGTCGGGCGCGGGATCGGCGGGCTCGACGCTCGCGTCGGGATCGTCGAGCGAGAGCGCGGCCGGACGGCGCGCGCGCAGGTGGTCGAGCGCGGCGTGATGCGCGATGCCGAAGAGCCAGCTGACGAAGGGCCGCGACGGGTCGTAGGAGTCGAGGCGCGTGAAGGCCTTCACGAAGGCCTCCTGCGCGAGGTCCTCGGCGTCGCGCGCGTCGCCGACGAGCCTCAGCAGGAAGGAGAAGACGCGGTCGCGGTGGCGCGCGAGGAGCTCCGCGTAGGCGGAGTCGTCTCGGTCCAATGCGCGCCGGGCGGCGGCGCGGTCGTCCTCGTGCGTGTCCATGGGCGCGCGTCAGTGATTACGAGTCCGACGCCGCTGCGGTTTCAATAAAACGATGAACCACAAAGACACAGAGACACCAAGAACGGCGAAGAGAAATGTGTTCTCCGTGTCCTTGTGTCTCTGTGGTTTATCCGTTCGCCGTTACTTGGAGAGCGCGGCTTTCTTGCCGTCGGCCTTCACGCGCGCGAGCGCCTCCTCGGCGTAGACGCGCACGCGCGGGTTGGCGGACTTCTTGGCCAGGCGCTCGAGCAGGGGAAGGGCGCGCTCGTCCTCGGCCGCGCCGAGCGCCGCGACGGCGGAGAGCGTGAGGCGCTCGTCGGGATCGGAGACGCGCGCGCACATCCACGGGACCAAGGACGGATCGAAGGCCGCGAAGTCGGCGAGCGCGCGCCAGGCGGCGGCGCGGGCGCCGTACGGGCTCGGCGCGACGGCGGCGGCCTTGAGGCGGCTCAGCACGCGCGGGTCGCGCGAGGCGGCGAGTCCCGAGACGGCGGCCGAGGCGAGGACGTCGCGGTAGCTCGGCGTGCGCAGGCCGCGCGCGACCGCGGAGGACGAGCGGCTTCCGCCCAGCGACGCGAGGCCGCGCAGGGCCTCGGCCTGGACGCCGAGCGCCGGGTGGCGGCGCGCGAACGGGGCCAGGCGCGCCTCGGCGCCGGCGCGGCCGCGGCGCGCGACCTCGGCGACGACGGCGCGCAGGACGCGCGGGTGCTTGACCGACTTGAGCAGGCCGTCGAGCGCGCGGTCGGCCGCGGCGCCGGGGACTCCGCCGAGCGAGCGCACCATCTCGACGGCCGCGCCCCAGAACTTCTCGCGCGCCGCGGCGGCGGCGAGCGCGCGCGCCGCGTCCTCGCCTCCCCACCGCGCGACGGGCTCGGCCGCGAGGGCGCGCAGGATCGGGCTGGAGCCGCGCGTCAACTGATACAGCCACATCGGCGCGGGCTTGGCCAGCGCGATGCGCTTGAGCAGGACGAAGTCCGGGTCGAACTCGACGTTGAGCGGCTCGCCGGGCAGGGCCCACGTGAAGCGGTGCTCCTTGTCCTTCACGTCCTCGAAGAAGTCGCGCGTCCAGCCGCGGCCCGTCGCGCGCACGTGCGCGCGGAAGCGGAACGCGGGGTTCGCGTCGTCGACGCCCTGCGTCTGCAGGAGCCACAGAGAACCCCGCTTCAGCTTCGTGTCATAGGAAAAGCGCGCGCGCAGCACCGGATGCCCGGCGCGGTACACCCACTGGTCGAAGAAGGACTGCAGGTTGCGGCCCGTCGCCTCCTCGATCGCGAGCACGAGGTCCTGCGTCTGCACCGAGGAGTCGCGGTGCTTGCCCAGGTAGTGGCCGACGGCCTTCCACCAGAGGTCGTCGCCGAGCTCGCGGCGCAGCATGTGCAGGACCCAGGAGCCCTTCTCGTAGAGGTGGCGGTCGAAGATCGTCCACGGGTCGACGTAGGTGCGGCACACGATCGGCCGGCGGTAGCGGCGCGCGTCCTCGTCGAAGTACGCGCGCGCGTTGGCGAGCATCTCGTAGTCGGCCTCGGCGCGGCCCTTGTCGTGCTCTTGGAACAGGACCTCGAAGTAGGTCGCGAAGCCCTCGTTGAGCCAGGCGTGAGGCCATTCCGCGCACGTGACCAGGTCGCCGAACCACTGGTGCGCGAGCTCGTGCGCGACGAGGAGGTCCAGGTCGTGGTCGAGGCCGGCGCGGCGGTCGATCAGGCAGGCGTCGGTCTGCGTCGTGCAGGTCGTGTGCTCCATGCCGCCCGGGTACTCGGCGACGGCGACCTGCGCGTAGCGCGGATACGGGTAGCGCACGCCGGTCTTCTCGGAGAAGAACTTCAGGGCCTTCGCGGTCTTGCCGAAGCCGCGGCGCGCGTCGTCCTCGCGGCCCTTCTCGCAGTAGTAGACGACCGGGATGCCGTCCCAGTCCTCCTCGATCTCGGAAAAGCGCCCGACCACGAGCGTGATCAGGTAGATCGAGTGCGGGCGGTTCATCTTCCAGTGCCAGGTCTCGCGGCCGCCGGCGGAAGACTGGTCGACGAGCACGCCGTTCGAGACCGCGCGGAAGCCCGCGGGCACGCGCGCGCGGACCTCGGAGGTGACCTTCGCGTGCGGCGAGTCGTGGCACGGGAACCAGCGCCGCGCGTCCTCGGGCTGGCTCTGGCTCCACATCTGCTCGGGCTTGCGCACGAAGTGCAGGCCGGCCTCGGGATTGACGACGCGGTAGCGGAAGAGGATGCGCGCCTCCGCGGACTCGGAGAGCTCGCGCGGCAGGGCGACGGACAGCCTGCCGTCCTTGAGCTTGAAGCGGACCGGGCGGCCGTCGGCCTCCACGCGCGAGACCTTGAGGTCGACGCAGTCGAACTCGAGACGCCTCACGCCGGAGCGGCGCGCGCGCACGGTCGTCTCGCAGGTCCCCGACAGCGTCTTGCGCCGGAGGTCGACGTCGAGGTCCAGGCGGACGTGGGTCGCGTCGAACGGGCGGTCCGGCGCGTAGCGCGCGGGGCGCCCGAGCAGGGCGCGCTGGACGCCGGAGCCGGGACCTTCCCACCGCAGGCGGCGCCCGCAGTGCAGGAACTCCCGGCTCTCGCTCGTCATCAGGCGGCGACGGCCTCGGCTTTCGCCGCGGACGCGGCCTCCTTGATCATCATCGCCGCGACCTCGTTGCGCTGGATCTGGTTGGTGCCCTCGTAGATCTGCGTGATCTTCGCGTCGCGCATGAACTTCTCGACGGGGAAGTCGGCCATGTAGCCGATGCCGCCGCACATCTGCACGCAGTCGGTCGTCACCTTCATCGCGACGTCCGAGCAGTAGTACTTGGACATCGCCGACTCCTTCGTGTAGCGGCGCACGTCCATCGACTGCATCACGTCGTAGACGATCGTCTTGTCGGCGAGCGCCTTCTCGTAGACGGGCTTCATCGCCTTGTCGATCGAGCGGGTGGTCGCGTACAGCAGGGCGCGGCCGGACTCGATGCCGGTCGCGCAGTCGGCCATCATGTGCTGGATCGCCTGGAAGCTGGAGATCGGCTGGCCGAACTGCTTGCGCTGGCGGATGTACGCGATGGTCTCGTCCAAGGCTCCCTGCGCGATGCCGATCGCTTGGGCGGCGATGCCGGGGCGCGAGCAGTCGAACGTGGTCTGCGCGGTGAACAGGCCGTAGCCCTCCTTGTACAGGAGGTTCTTCTTCGGCACGCGGCAGTTCTGGAAGGCGAGCTCGTAGCACGGGTTGGCGCGGATGCCCATCTTGTGCTCCTTCTTGCCGAAGCCGAAGCCGGGCGTGCCCTTCTCGACGATGAACGCGGAGACGCCGCGCGCGCCGCGCGACGGGTTCGTCGTCGCGAACACGATGTAGGTGTCGGCGACCTCCCCGTTCGAGACGAATATTTTCGTGCCGTTGAGGACGTAATGGTCTCCGTCGAGCTTGGCCGTCGTCTTCGTCGCGGTCGCGTCGGAGCCGGCGTTCGGCTCGGTGATCGAGAACGCGGCGAGCTTCCGCGCGGAGGCGAGGTCGGGGATGTACTTCTCGCGCTGCTCGGCGGTGCCGAGCAGCATGATCGGCAGGGCGCCGAGGCCGGTCGCGGCGAAGGCGAGCGCGATGCCGCCGCAGACGCGCGAGAGCTGCTCGACGACGAGGACCTGCTCCATCAGGCCGCCGCCGAGGCCGCCGTAGACCTCCGGCAGGTAGACGCCGTACAGGTCGGCCGCCGCCATCTTCTTGACGATCTCCCAGGGGAAGGTGCCGTCGGCGTCGTGCTTCTCGCGGACGGGCTTGATGTCGCGCACGGCGAGCTGGCGCGCGAGATCGCGGATCTCTTCCTGCGTCTCGGTCAGTTCGTAGTCCATGTCAGTCCCCCCCGCCCGAAATTCGGTCCAAGGCGTCGCGGGCCGCGGCCTGCTCGGCTTCCTTCTTGTTCTTGCCCGTCCCCTTCCCGAGCTCTCGCGTCCCGATCCGGACCAGGACGGAGAACGTCTTGTCGTGGTCGGGACCGGCCGCCGACGTCGTCTCGTAGGTCGGGGGCGTCTTGTGCCGCTTCTGCAGTATTTCCTGGAGCCGGCTCTTGTGGTCGGTCTCGGAAAGGTTGCCCAGGCGGCGCGCGCACCAGGCCGACACGAACTTCTCCGCCGCGGCGTAGCCGCCGTCGAGGTACATCGCCCCGATCAGCGCCTCGACCGCGTTGGCGAGGAGGCTCTGGCGGGTGCGCCCGCCGGTCGTCTCCTCTCCGATCCCGAGGTAGAGGCGGCCTCCGAGGCCGAGCTCCTCCCCCCAGGCCGCCAGGCTCGGCCGCGAGACGAGCAGGGACTTCTTCTTCGACAGCGTCCCCTCCGGCTCGTTCGGGTACTCGGCGTACAGCGCGTGCGCGACGACGGCCGCCAGCACGCTGTCGCCGAGGAACTCGAGCCGCTCGTTGTCGGCCCCGGACCCGCTCTCGCTGGCGAACGACTTGTGCGACAGCGCCAGCGTGAGCAGGTCCGGGTTCTTGAACCGGTACCCGGTCGCCGCTTCGAGAGGCTCGCCCACGGCGGCCCCTTCCTTACTTCTTCGCGTGGGCCGAGATGTAGTCGATCGCCTGGCCGACGGTCTGGATCTTCTCGGCCTGCTCGTCGGGGATCTCGGTGTCGAATTCCTCTTCGAGAGCCATCACGAGCTCGACCGTGTCCAGCGAGTCCGCGCCCAGGTCGTTGACGAAGTGCGCGGTCGGAGTGACCTCGGCGGCGTCCACGCCGAGCTGCTCGACGATGATCTGCTTGACGCGGTCCGCGATGTTGGCATCAGCCATTGTCTTCATTCTCCCTTACATGTATCCGCCGCCGTTCACATTCAGAACGTGGCCGGTGATGTACGACGACTCGTCCGACGACAAAAACAGTATCGCGCGTGCGACCTCGACCGGCTCCCCCATGCGGCCCAGGAGGATCTTGTCGAACAGCTTCTTCTTCGCTTCCTCCGGCACCGCGTCCGTCATGCGCGTGTGGATGAAGCCCGGCGCGACGCAGTTGGCCGTGATCGACCGCGAGGCGAACTCGCGCGCCACGGACTTCGTCATCGCGATCAGACCGCCTTTCGAGGCCGCGTAGTTGGCCTGGCCGGCGTTGCCCTCTTCCCCGACGATGGAGGCGATGCTCACGATGCGCCCGTAGTGAGCCTTCATCATCGGCCGTACGACCGCCTTGGTGAAATTGAACGCGCCCTTGAGATTCACGTTCAGCACCATGTCCCAATCCGCCTCGGCCATCCTCATCATGAGGTTGTCCTTGGTGATGCCCGCGTTGTTCACCAATATATCAATTTTGCCCCATTTATCCATCACGGCCTTCACGACGGCCTCGGCCTGGTCGAACTTCGTGACGTCGCAGGCCATGCCGAACGCGACGCCGCGGCCGGCGTCGAGCGTCGCCGCGGACTTGGAGGCGAGCTCGGCGTTGACGTCGACGATCGCGATCTTGGCGCCCTCGGCGGCGAAGAGTTCGGCGGTCGCGTAGCCGATGCCCTGCGCGGAGCCGGTGACGATCGCGACCTTGTCCTTGAGGCGAACGCCGGTCGTCGGGACCGGCCGAACCGCGGTTTCCGTGCTCATGTCTGTCTCCTTTTCGGTCTTTGGGAGCGCGTCACGCGGACGCGGGCTCCTGCGGGGCCTTCGCGGCGGTTTCCTGCAACGCGGCGACCATTCCGGACTCGACGAGCTTGCCGGCGGCCTTGAGCGCGTGGGCGATCGCGCGCGCGTTCGACGCGCCGTGGCAGATCATCACGACGCCGTTGACGCCGACGAGCGGGGCGCCGCCGTACTCGTCGTAGCTCATGCGGCGCTTGAGGCGCGTCAGCGGCTCCTTGAGGACCATGCCCGCGAGCTTGTAGCTCCACGAGGACATGATCTCGGACTTCAGCAGGCCGACGATCGCGGAAGCCGTGCCCTCCATCGTCTTGATGAGGACGTTGCCGACGAACGCGTCGCAGACGACGACGTCGGTCTTGCCCGCCGGCACGTCGCGGCCCTCGACGGAGCCCTTGAAGTTGAGGCCGGAGGCCCGGAGGTGCGGGTAGGCCTCCTTGACGAGCTCGTTGCCCTTGCCCTCCTCCTCGCCGATGGTCAGGATCCCGACGCTCGGGTTCTCGATGCCGTAGAGGTGCTTGGCGAGGATGCTGCCCATCGTCGCGAACTGCACGAGGTGCCAGGCCTTGCAGTCGACGTTGGCGCCTGCGTCGAGCAGGAGCGTCACGCCGCGCGCGGTGGGGATGGGCGCCGCGATCGCGGGCCGGAGGATGCCCGGGATGCGCTTGAGGTTCCAGAGCGTGACGGAGGCCATCGTGGCGCCCGAGTGCCCGGCCGAGACCAGCGCGTCGGCCTTCTTCGCCGCGACGAGGTCGCCGCAGACCATGATCGACGAGCGCGGCTTGGCGCGGCAGGCGGCCGTCGGCTCCTCGTGCATCTCGACGACGTCCGGGGCGTCGACGATGGTGAAGCGCTTGTCGCCCGCGACGCCGCGCGCCGAGAGCTCGGATTGTATCTTCGCGGCGGGACCGACGAGGACGGGCTCGATGCCGAAGGCGTTGGCGGCGTGAACGGCGCCGTCGATGTTCGGGGCCAGCCCGAAGTCTCCGCCAACCGCGTCGAGCGCGATCTTCAAGACGGTTCTACGAAGACTGCTGCTCCCCGCCCTCGCCGGAGCCGGCCTTCTTCTTCGTCTTCGGCGGGCGCACGAGGATCCCGTTGTAGAAGCCCTCGGGGCTGATCGTGTGCGGCCGGTGCCAGCGCCCTTCCTTGTCCTTGCTCAGCGGGACCTTGTCGAGCTTCCAGTTGGCGGAGCGGCGGCTGTCGCGCCGCGAGCGGGTGTGCTTGCGTTTCGGATTGGGCATGGTATTCCTCTTATCGTTTGGGCCGGAAGCCGATTCTAGCCTTTCTTGTGACGACGGGTCAATCGCGGGCGCACGGTGTCGGGCTTGTCGACGGCGGGCTTGTGCCCGCAGTCCGCGACGTTGCGGTTCTTGCGGCAGAGCGGGCAGAGCCCCTTGCAGTCCGGCTTGCAGAACACCTTCATCGGCTGGGCCAGCGCGATGGACTGGCGCGCGTCGTCGGTCAGGTCCATCGGCCCGCCGTCGACGGGCGCGACGGACTCGAACTCCTCGCGCCAGGTCCCGTCGACCGGCGTCAGGCAGCGCGAGCACTCGAAGCGCCACTTCCCGCTGACGCTGCCCGTGAAGATCGCCTCGTCCTCCGCGCGGCGGATGACGCCCTCGACCGTCACGGGGCCCACGAGCGCGCCCTCGGTGAGCGCGCCGGCGAAGGCCGCGGCCGGCGCGTCGGCCTTCACGGAGAGCTCGCCGTCCTCCTTGACTTCCGCCAGAGGAAAACGAAAAACCGCTTCTTTTTGCTCCTTCTCGTCCTTCATGCCGTCACATCGTACCAAAGTGCGGAAGGCGCGCGCTTTCGGCGTGCCTTTGGCGGATCGTCTCGCGCGGCGCGGGGACGGGCCACTTCGGGAAGAAGCGGAACAGGACGCTCGACGCGGCCTTGGTGCGGAAGTAGAGCTCGTGGTCCCATTCGACCTCGGACATCGTGAGCAGGTCGTCGACGAACTCGGAAAGCCCCAGCTTGCGCGCGTGGAAGGCCGCGACCTCGTACTCCACGATGTTCCGGCTCTCGAGCATGGCCGCGCCCTACATCGGGACGAACCAGCCGCCGATCCGGCACAGGAAGGAGATCGTCCGGCCGATCAAGGCCATCGTCTTTTCCTGACGCGGGTCGGGGCCGCCGCCCAGGCGCGCGAGCATCGCGCCCACGCGCTCGCGGTGGTCGAGCTCCTGCAGGCGGATGACCTCGATCTCCGCCTTCTCGGCGGAGTCGCGGACCGAGTCGCGATGCCCCGCGTAGGCGTGCGCGGCGGCGAGCTCGCCCGAGTACGCGAGCTGGAGCACAGCGACGAGAGCGAGCTCGTCGCCGTCGTTCGCGCGGGCCACGCGAAAGCCCGTCAGTCCGCGGTCGCGGCTTCTTTGTACGTCTCGACCAGGGCGGCCATGATCTTGTCCTGGTCGGCGACGACGCCCTTCTGCGCGGCGGCGACGGCCTTGAAGTCGAGCGCGTCGGCGAGCGCGCCGGCGCCGCCCTCGGTGGTGCCCGCGACGAGCGCCAAGCCCTCGCTCGCGATCCACGACGCGGCGTGCGCGGCGTGGACGCGGCTCATCGCGCGCCAGCCCTCTTGATTGAACTCGACGGCCTCGGACAGCTCGGATTTCGCCGCGGCGCGGCAGAACGCGACGGCGGTCTCCGCGTAGGCCATCAGCTCGCCGAGCTTGATGTGCGCGATCTGGTTGGACGTCAGCTTCTCGTCGTAGCAGACCTTGAGGACGCGCGACAGAGCGCGCAGGGCGAGCGCCGCCGCGTCGGCGCCGACGTCGGGGCCCTTCGCGTGCAGGGCGTCCATCTCGGAGGCGAACGCGTCGTAGTACTTGCCCTCGGCGTTGATGTTCGCCTGCCAGCGCTCGCGGAACGTGGTCAGCTGGAGGATCTCGCTGGTGCCCTCGTAGATGCAGGTGATTTTAATATCGCGCTTGAGCTTCTCGACGGGGAACTCGCGCACGTAGCCGTTGCCGCCGAAGGTCTGGATCGCGTTGTTGCACGCGGCGTCGGCCGTGTCCGAGGCGAGCATCTTCGCGATCGCGCCCTCGGTCTGCAGACCCTCCTCGCCGGAGTCGATGCGGTGCGCGACCTCCTCGACGTAGGCGCGGCACGCCTCGAGGCGCGCGGCGAACGGGACGATCAGCTTGTGCGTCATCCCCTGCTTGGTGTTCAGCGGCTGTCCGCCGACCTTGCGCTGCTGGCTGTAGCGGACCGCGTGCTCGATCGCCTTCGTGCCGACGCCGAGCGCCATCGCGGCCACCATGAGGCGCGTATAGCCGAACACGGCCTGCGCCTGGCGCAGGCCCTTGCCCTCGACCTCGCCGATCAGGTGGTCGGCCGGGACGTACACGTTCATCAAGTTGACCGGCGTGGTGTCGCTGAGGCGGATGCCGTGCTTGTCCTCGTGCTTGTCGTGGGAGAGGCCCTTGGTCCCCTTCTCGATGACGAACCAGGACACGCCCTTCGGCGCGCGCGCGAGGATCGTGTACACGCCGGCGACGCCGCCGTTGGTGATCCACATCTTGCCGCCGTTGAGCTTGTAGCCGACGATCTTGTCGCCCTCCATCACGCGCTCGGCCTTCGTCTTCAGATGGAGCAGGTCGGAGCCGGCCGCGGCCTCGGTCGCGCCGTAGGCGACGTAGCAGGACTCCTCGGCGATCTTCTTGATCCACTTCTCCTTCTGCGCCTCGGTGCCGCCGACGAAGATCGGGTCCATGCCCAGGAACGTCGCGAACACCGACGTGCAGATGCCGAGGTCGATGCGCGCCAGCTCCTCGCACGCGCGGTAGATGTCGTAGGAGTTGCCGCCGAGCCCGCCGTACTTCTCCGGGATCATGATCAGGTTGCACGCGACCATGTTCGGATCGTAGAGCTCCTTCATGATCTCCGTCGGGAACTCGTTCTTCGTGTCGAACTCGATGAGCTTGGAGTGCGGCAGCTTCTTGCGCCCGTACTCGCGGATGGTGTCGATCACCATCTGGCGCGTCTCCTTGTCCAGCCCGACCATCCCCAGGCTCTCGGCGATGCCGCTCATGGTTGTTCTCCTCGGAGTCGTGAAATCTCTGCCAATATTATCACACGCCGTCCCGGGAAATCACCTGCATCGTTCCGGCCGGGCCCCGGTCAGGCCGTCGTCGGCGAGCTCGCGAGCCAGGCCTCGACCTCGCGGGCGAGGATCAGGTCCTCGGGGCGCGCGCGCTCGCGCAGCTGAAAGGCGACGCGCCGGCGGATCTCGGCCGAGCGGTTCTGGCCCAATTTCCACTTCGCGCGCGAGGCGGTCGGGATCAGGCGCACGAGCGCGAGCGAGGCGAAGCTGGCGCGGTAGACGTCGGACGCGGGATCGAGGGCCGCGTATTTCCCCTCGGGCTGGTAGCGGTCCAGCATCTTCTGCAGGGCCGCGCGCAGGGCCTCGGGCTCCTCGGTCACCTCGACGCGGCAGTCGAACTCCGCCCAGCGGAAGTAGGCCGTGGCCGCGCCGCCGTATGTCTCGTCGACCCAGTGCGAGGCCACGAGCGCCGGCGTCTCGTCGAAGATCGCGAGCGCGCGCGGCCGCAGGCGCAGGTCCTCGAGCTGCTCGTCGAGCCGGCTCAGATGCAGGACGAAGGTCCCGTCGTCGCGGACGTGGTTGTACAGCCCGCAGCGCGGCTGCCCGTCCGCCGCGAGCGTGACGACGCGGCAGGAGGTCCGCTCGCGCACGAACTCGTCGACGGCCCGCGGCGGCGGGGCGTACATCGGCTGGAAGCGCATGCGCGGCCTAGGACGCGATGCCCGCGGTCTCGCGGACGAAGTACGGCCGCATGTCCTTGAGGTCGTAGTAGATGCGCACGAGGATCTCGGCGAGGAGGCCGAGGAGCACCATTTGAAAGCCGATGAGCAGGCAGAAGATCGAGACCTGGAAGAGCGGCTGGTCCTTGACGAAGATGCCCATGTGGAATTTCTTGTAGAGCGTGTAGGCGCCGAAGGCGACGCCGAGCAGGCCCATGCCCACGCCGCCGCCGCCGAACAGGTAGATCGGCTTGCCGAGGTAGGTGTCCATGAACTTCACGGTCATCAGGTCGAGCAGGACCTTGAAGGTGCGCGTGATCCCGTACTTCGAGACGCCCGCGGTGCGCGCGCGGTGGTTGACCGGCACCTCGGCGATGCGCGCGCCGAGGAAGCCCGCGAAGGCGGGCACGAAGCGGTGCATCTCGCCGTAGAGGCGCAGGGGCTTGAGGTACTGCGCCTTGTAGAGCTTGAGCGTGCAGCCGTAGTCGTGCAGCTCGACGCCCGTGATCCAGGAGATCAGGCCGTTGGCGATCATCGACGGCAGCTTGCGGTCGAGGAAGCGGTCCTGCCGGTCCTTGCGCCAGCCGCTGACCACGTCGTAGCCCTCGTCCATCTTCGCCAGGAGCTTGGGCACGTCGCGCGCGTCGTTCTGCATGTCGGCGTCGAGGCAGACGATCAGGTCGGCCGTCGCGTGCTGTATGCCGGCCAGGAGAGCGGCCGTCTGCCCCGCGTTGCGGCCCAGGCGCACGCCTTTGAAGCCGGGATATTTCTTCACGAGGCCGAGGATCAATTCCCAGGACTTGTCGCGCGAGCCGTCGTCGACGAGGATGACCTCGTACGGTTTGTTCAGCGCCCCGAGCGCGCCCGAGACCTCGACGCCGAGGGCTTCGAGATTTTCTTCCTCGTTATAAACCGGGATCAGCGCCGACAGGTAGGGCTTCGCGCTCACGGTCCGGGATTCTACCGCTTTCCCGGGGTGCGTTCAATCATCGGACGTTTGGAAAAATAAATCTGGATCAAAGGGGCAAATTTCTCCGCAACTGATGGCGCCATCAGTTGAGTTGTGAATTGTGTTCATAACTCTCACGGAGCTTCAAGCGATCACGAGCGCCAGCGCGAAGCCGTCGTAGCCCTTCGCGCCGACGGTCTGGATCGCGGTGGCGGCCACGCGCTTCTCCTTCGCGACGAGGTCGAAGAAGCGGCGCACGCCCTGCACGTTCGCGTCCGCGCTCGCGGCGTCGAGGATCTTCCCCCCGCGCACGACGTTGTCGACGACGATGAGGCCGCCGACGCGCGTCATCTCGAGAGAGAGCGCGAAGTACTCCGGGATGCTCGCCTTGTCGGCGTCGATGAAGACGAGGTCGAACGGCCCCGCCTTCTCGGCCGCGAGCCGGGGCAGCGCGTCGATCGCCTTGCCGACGCGCACCTCGACCGATTTCGCCAGGCCCGCGCGCGCGATATTTTTGGTCGCGACCTCGGCGTGCTTCGGGTCGTACTCCAGCGTGATCAGCTTCCCGCCTTTGGCGAGCGCGCGCCCCATCCAGATCGTGCTGTAGCCGCCGAGCGTGCCGATCTCGAGGATGCGCTTGGCGTTCACCGTGAGCGCGAGCACGTGCAGGAGTTTGCCCTGCGCGGCGGAGACGGCGATCGCGGGTAGGCCCGCGTCCGCGCTCGCCTTCAGCGCGGCCGCGAGCGCGTCGTCGTGCGGCGCCAGGCGCGAGGCGATGTGGTCGTCGACGCCGTTCCAGAGTTCCTCGCTCATGTCCCCATCTTAGCGGTCTAAACCCGATTCAAAAAAAGCACCGAACGAATCATTTCTTGAAGAGGGTCTGGAGATACCGCTTGAAGTGCTTCAAATTCTTTCCGACGGTGCCCGGATTCTGCTGGGCCTTAGCCAAGACGAACGAACCTTCCATGATCGCCACGAAATGCTCCGCGAGCCCGCGGGGATCGATCGAAGATTTCGGTGCGTGCTTCGTTTTCGCCGCCGCCAAGTCAACCTCCAGGTCATTGGCGACCTCTGCGAGACAATCCGCGCATTCCGACCGAATCTCCGGATGAGTGTAGGAGAGCTCCTGTGCGAGGTTGCCGATCAGACAGCCGGCCCGTAAGTCGGGGTCCGAGAACATTTTCCGACTCATCTGAGCGAGAAAGTCGAGGCACCCGTAGACCCTGTCGAGTGGGTCCGCCAACTTGCCATAAGGCGCAGTTTCCGCCATTTGACGCCGCCGCTCCATCTCGTGCTTGAGAACGGCCTTCCCGAGCCCATCCTTGTTCTCGAAATAGTGGAAGAAACTGCCCTTCGTAAGCCCGGCGGCGTCGCAAATGTCGTCGACGGTCGTAGCGGTGAAGCCCTTCTCGAGCATGAGGGTTGCGGCTGCATCGAGCAGCTTCTTCTTCGCCGGCGACGACGGGTTTGCGGTTCTGGACATGTCAATTCATACCAATAGGTATAAGGATAGCGGGTCTACCGCTTTTTATCAAGCTCACCGTATGTCCCCCTCTTATGCAGTTCCCTTCTCAAACGATCCCTGAAAAACTCAGGCGTCGACGCCAGATACCTTTACAACCGCCCGCCAACAGGCGTCCTGATTTGCGCGGTCATGGAGATGTTCATGGCGCATGATCTCAATGGGACCCGTCATCTTTTTTGGAGCCGAGCAAAAGAACTTGCCAGAAACGTCGACGCCAAACTTCGAGGCCGTGAGATATCTTTTGGCCCCTTCATCGACGGAATGCGACATTCCAGGAATAAATTTCGAGAGCCGCACAAATACGTTCTTCATCATGAAATTTAGATTGCGAGGCGCCTGGGTATCCGGAGCGGCTCCGGGTGACACTGCGTATACGGCCATGTCCGCAGGAAGCTTTCGAGCAAGGGCCGCGACCCACCACGCGACAAATATTTTAGCGTCAGAGTAAGCCGTGCTCGCCTTGTATTTCACATTCGGGGAGCTGCGCAAAATCGCTTCTATGCGACCTTTCCCCCAACGTTGGGCCGTTGTTAAGTTGAGTTCTTAACGAACCTGCGTTCCGTAAGCCGTTGTGCCGT